>LKMJ01000175.1_pt1 | contig 42210 bp, 35 predicted proteins | sample 643391 | NCBI WGS metagenome assembly LKMJ01 (sample SAMN04112250, study PRJNA286221) | soda lake metagenome | biome: soda lake; feature: Kulunda Steppe; material: water; isolation source: sample PL-Br10 brine of Picturesque Lake | place: Russia: Kulunda steppe | collected 2010-07 | reverse complement strand
TTATAAAGATGATAATGGTTATAAAGATAATTCAGGTAATAATTCTGTGAGAGAAAGGAAATTGAGAGAAAGGAAATTTGAAACTGAAAAAAATAGGGAAATTAATGCTGAGAATGATGGGGCAGGTGAAAAGGAAAAAAACTGGCTGGCTGTGGGAACTTCTCTGCTGCTGTTGATTGGGGTTGAGGATGAAGCTGGCAGTCCTGCTGAGGATCTGGTTATTGTTCCAGCGGTGCTTGAGGCCGGTCCCAAGGCAGCAGGGGAAGAGTTGATTATTCCCTGGGAGAAAGACTGTGAGGATGTCAGAGATGAGAGGGAGAGGAAAAGAAAGACGAGGCCAGGTATAAAAGAGGTAGAAATTGTGGTTAAATTGAAGATTTCTCTGGAAGAACTGGGCCTGGGAAAGCCAGAAATGAAGAATTTTAATCCAGACAAATATGATTCAAGGCATCCTGGCTTTAAAGAGTTTGATTTGGGGAATTCGGGTTTTAATAAGTCTGGTTTTGAGGAGCCTGCCGGGGAAGAAATGAATCTGAAGAAGAAGGGTTTGAAGAAGCCAGGATTGAAGCTAATTGATGTTTTTGCTGAAGGCAATGGGGCGTATTATTCTGTGTTTGCTTTAAGCCAGGATAGGATTTATGAGATATACAGTGATGGCGCCTGCCGCGGGAACCCCGGTCCCGGTGGGTATGCAGCGATTGTCCTGGAGACTGGTGAGGTGCTGGAGGAAATTTCCGGGAACAGTGAGGAGACCACCAATAACCGGATGGAATTGCTGGGGGTTATTGAGGGTCTGGAAAGTCTGGCTGCTGGCAGCAGGGTAAGGATTTATACTGATTCCAGTTATGTGTTGCGGGGTATGGAGGAATGGCTGGACAATTGGAAAAATAATGGCTGGGTAACCTCCGGTGGCAAACCTGTTAAGAATCAGGATTTATGGAAGAGAATTGCCGAACTTCAGGAGAAATATCGGATTGAGCTCATCAAAGTTAAGGGGCATAGTGGAGATAAAATGAATAACAGAGCTGATCAACTGGCAAAGAAAGCCTGTCAAAAGGCCTGTAAAGAAGGCCTCTGAGAATTTTTTGTTTCTGATATCTTGGCAGAATGAGTTTTCTATTCTTCAGTTTTTGTTTGAAAATAAAAACTCCCCGGAGTTTATAACAATTAGGGGAGTCTGTTTCTTTTTTGATTTTTAGATGATTTTAAATGGCTTTAAATGATTTTAAATGGTTTTTGCATTAAAATTTTCCTCTTAAATTGTTTTTATATTTTTTTCTATATTTTATATTTTTTCTTTATATGGTGACTTTATATGGTGACTTTTATTTATCATTAATTCTAAATATAATATTTCAATATATATTTGGATTGTGAGTTTTATATTATTAGATGAGCAGCTATTACTAGCAGCTATTATTAGCAGCTATTATTAGATGAATAGCAAGCAAAAATAGATATTAGAAAATAGCTATTTAGACAACATTTATTTATCATCCTTTTTTAGCAGTTTTCTGGCGTTTTTTATTACTGGGGCGTTTTTTATTACTGGCAGTTAGGGCAGAGGCCGTAGAATTCCAGGCGATGATCTTCGACTGCAAACGCCGTTTTCTCTTCAATCAGTTTGTTGAGATCTTTTCTGTGGGGAACCTCCAGGTCAAAAACGCCCTCGCATTCTGAGCACTGAAAATGATAGTGATTTTCCGGGACGCCATCAAATCTGCTGTAGGTGCTGCCATAATCGAGAATCATGATTTCTCCCATTTCGGCGAGCACATTGAGATTGCGGTAAATGGTGCCCAGACTTATATTAGGAATTTCTTCTTTAACCTGTTCATAGATCCAGTCGGCAGTGGGATGAATATCGGTGTCCTTTAAAACTTCCAAGATTGCCTTCCGTTGCTTGGTCATTCTGGTATTTTTGCTCATATTTCTCCCCCTAGCTCTTAAGTTTCAACAAAAATAATAACTTTAACTATTAGCAATTATATCAGATTATATTCCGATTGACAAGAAAGCAGCTTGAACAACTGCCCTATAATTATTTTACACTAAGGCTTGAAATAGATATAGTATTTTACATAAAATTATTATTTTACAATAAGTTAAAAATTAACATTATTGTAATACGTATGCAAAATGGAGATTAAGTATCTATGATTAAGTATTTAAGAGTGTTGTAGCTTAGAATAAAATAATTATAGGGTTGTTGTTATAAGTGTTGTAGTATGAGAGTTGTCGCAGAGTACTTTTAATGATATACTTTATAATAATGAATTACTGGAATTTGATTATTTGATAGAGAGATGAGCCGGGGAATTTATGATGTTAGCCGGGATAATAAAAGATGAACCGGTATGACAAACCGTTGCGATCCGGGGTGTTCTGGTACGATAATGAATTGCAGGTAATATATAACAAAACTCAAACTCTATCAAATTTTACAGTCTTTACAGAATAAGTTTTTCGAACTATAAAGAAGAGGTGATTTGATGTCAAAGCAGAAGAGGATTTTGACTGGAGACAGGCCGACCGGCAAGCTGCATTTGGGTCATTTTGTTGGCAGCCTGGAGAACAGGATTAAGCTGCAGGATGAATATGATACCTTTATTATAATTGCTGATGCCCAGGCACTGACCACCAATTTTGAGCAGCCGGAGAAGCTCAAGCGGGATGTTAGACAGGTGACTCTGGATTACCTGGCGGCCGGGATTGATCCCGAGAAGGCCACCATTTTTGTGCAGTCGCTGGTGCCGCAGATTGCGGAGCTCACCATTTTTTATTCCATGCTGGTGACGGTGAATCAACTGGAGAAGAATCCCACCATAAAATCGGAAGCTGAGCAGTATGATTATCAGGAAATGACCTATGGTTTTCTGGGTTATCCCGTAAGTCAGGCCGCTGATATCACCTTCTGCCGGGCTCATCTGGTGCCGGTGGGCGAGGATCAGCTGCCCCATATCGAGCAGACCCGGAGGATTGTGCGGAAATTTAATAACCTCTATGGAGAGGTATTTCCGGTACCTGAGGCTAAAATTAGTGATGTTCCCAGGCTGGTGGGGCTGGATGGCAAGTCCAAGATGAGCAAGAGTTTGAACAACGCCATCTATCTGGCTGATGATGAAGAGGCGGTCAGGCAGAAGATTAATAAGGCTGTTACTGACCCGCAGCGGATCAGGAAGGACGATCCCGGGAATCCCGAGGTTTGTACCGTTTATGATTATCATAAGGTCTTTAACCCGGAAGAGGAAGCGGAGATTGCCGAGCAGTGCCGCCAGGGTACCATTGGCTGTGTGGAGTGCAAGGGGATTCTGGCTGAGAGGATTAACAGCTTTCTGGAACCGATGCGGGAAAGAAGGAGTTATTATCAGGAAAGGCCGGAACTGATCAAGGAAATTCTGATCTCTGGGGTTGAAAGGGCCCGGCAGGAGGGTGAGGAGACTCTGAACCGGGTCAGGGAAGTGATGAAGATTGATTATGATGCAGATCAGGACTTTCTGGCTCGCTGATCAGCACTTTCTGCAATTGAGTAGCTGGAGCCAATGATAGAACCGGGAATTAAACTGGAATTGAGGGAAATATAGGTTTTTGCCGGCAAAAATTGAAAAGCACTATTAATATTAAGCAAACCTTCATGCCCCATTGGGCACAACAGGATATGAAAAATTTATCTGTCATTTTACAAGCTAAACTCCCATGCTCCCTTTGGAGCACAACAAGGCAGGAAAATATTAAGGCGTATTTTTAGTTAATAAAATGTTAATATTAATCGAATAATAGATTCATATTTAGCAAATAGAAGATTGATATTGAGAAATAATAGATTGATATTTAGCAAATAGAAAATTGATATTTAGCAAATAGAAGATTAAAGAAAGCGTTATGTAAAGATTAAAAGATTAATATGATGGTTCCGCTGCAAAAAGCCATTTTACTGGCAATTTGTTTGACAGGATGACTGATATGATGGGGATTATAATTTCGAAATTTTGATGATATCGACTTTATGCAGTGCAATCATATGATGGTTTGAGCAAAAGAAAAAGAGGTGAGGTTTTGTGACTGCTAATGTAGGGCAGGTTAAGGACATACATAAGGTTGGGCTGGTTTTTGGGGGCCGGTCGGCGGAGCATGAAGTTTCCCTGATGTCGGCCCGGTCGGTTTTCGCAGAAGTGGATATTCCCGGAATTGACTGGGTGCCGCTGGCCATATCTCAGAGCGGTAAATGGCTGTCTCCCGAAATTTCCAGGAGATTGATAACTACTGAGATTGATCGGATTCCCGAGGAAGAAGAAAACAATTACGGTTCAATTCTGGAAAGTATAAAGAAAAATCTTTCTGAAGAAATAGAACTGATTTTCCCCCTGCTGCACGGTCCCTACGGTGAGGATGGAACCATGCAGGGGTTTTTGCAGACGACAGGGATTCCTTTTGTGGGTTCAAAAACCGCAGCTTCGGCGGTGGCCATGGATAAATCCTTTGCCAAAAGTATCTTTGAGAGGCATAATATCAGGCAGGCAGATTATCTGCTGCTGACAGCTCAGGATATCAAGGATAAGGAGAAGATTGCCGGACTGGAAATGAGAGTGGTGGAAGAACTGGGGCTGCCCTGTTTTATCAAGCCGGCCAGCCTGGGTTCCAGCATTGGGATTTCCAAGGTTAAAGAGATTAAGGATTTGATGCCGGCGGTGCGGATGGCCTTCGAATATGATAATAGAATTCTGCTGGAGGAATTTATTCCGGGGCGAGAAATTGAGTGTTCGGTTCTGGGAACCTGGAAAAACAGTGAGGTTTCAAGGCCCGGTGAGATTATTCCCGAGCATGAGTTTTATGATTATGAGGCCAAATATTTTTCCAGCAGGACCAAATTGATAACACCGGCTGAACTTCCCCGAGAAATCGAAGAAAAAATTAAATCTCTTGCCCGCCGGGCTTTTCGCCTGCTGTACTGTGATGGTCTGGCCCGGGTGGATTTCTTCCTGGATGAAGGAGAAGAAATTTATCTCAATGAGATTAATACCATTCCGGGATTTACCGAAAAGAGTATGTATGCCAGGATGTGGCAGGCTTCCGGACTCGGATACGCTGAACTGGTCAGGAAACTGCTGGAAATTGCTCTGGATTAATAGCTGGATTTATCCAGTCCTGAGCTGCATTTTATTTGGGGACTGCATATTCTGTTTACTGGATTATTCTGTTTAAATGTCTGAATTTTTTCTGAATTATTTTAAGGCCCGAATTATTTTAAAGACTAAATTACTCTATTTTGGGCTGATTAAAGCCATTTAGGTTCTAAATATTATCGATTTAATTTTGCATTATTCTACAAATAAATAGAATTTATATGTTTTAGTTACACAATAATATTTCAGTTTATTTCTTTAACCCACTTTTTTGCTAAAGTGGGTTATTTTTTTTCAAAAAAACAAGGACTTTTTTGCTGGACATAGAATATAATAGTAAGCGAGTGGTGTAAAGTGGTATTTTGTGGAGGACAGGGGGTGGCAATGATATGTTTATGGGAGAATTCACTCATAATATGGATGGTAAGGGGAGAATTATTATGCCGGCCAGCTTTCGGGAAGAACTGGACGGGAGTTTCGTTGTTACCCGGGGCCTGGATAACTGCCTTTTTCTCTATCCCTTGCCGGAGTGGCAAAAGCTGGAAAAGAAGCTGAAAGAGCTGCCCATAACCAGAAAGAATGCCAGAAGTTTTGTCAGGTTTTTCTTTTCTGGAGCTACCGAATGCAACCTGGATAAGCAGGGCCGGATCAGCCTGCCCCAGAATTTGAGAAAATATGCCGACCTGGAAAAGGAAACGGTGATTATCGGGCTGGCCAATAGAATTGAGATCTGGGCCAAAGAAAAATGGGACAGCTTTCTGGAAGATGCTGAAGATTCCTACGAAGATATTGCTGCCACCATGGATGATCTCGGGATTTAATTGATTTTAAAAAATATTTTTGCTAGATTTTAAGTTATAATTCAGGATAGATTGACTTAAGAGCAGGTGGTATGAATGGAAATGCATCAACCGGTACTGCTGGAGGAAGTTATTAAATTGCTGGAGATAGACAGGGACGGGATTTATCTGGACGGTACAATTGGCAGAGGCGGACATGCCCGGGAGATTATTGCAAAACTCAAGCAGGGAGAAGGGTTTCTTATTGGTATAGATAAGGACCGGGAGGCTATCAGGTACTGTCAGGAAAATCTGCCGGTGGAAAGGGTTAAACTCTTTCATGCCAGTTTTGTGGAGACCGGAGAAATACTGGCTCAGCTGGGTATTGATGGAGTGGACGGGATTCTGCTGGATCTGGGAGTATCTTCCCCTCAGCTGGATAAAGCTGAACGCGGTTTCAGCTACCAGGAAGATGCCCCTCTGGACATGAGAATGAACCGGGAACAGGAAATGACAGCAGCAAGAATTGTCAATAACTACCCTCAGTCCGAGCTGACTGAGATACTGCGGAAATATGGTGAGGAAAGGTGGGCCAGCCGCATTGCGGAATTTATTGTAAAACGCAGAGAGCGGGAACCGCTTGACAGTACATATGACCTGGTGGAGGTAATTAAAGCAGCAATTCCAGCAGGTGCCAGAAGATCAGGCGGTCATCCGGCCCGACGCACCTTTCAGGCTCTTAGAATTGAGACCAATAATGAGCTGAAGGAAGTTGAAGAGATGCTGGATATGGGGCCAGGGCTGCTAAATAAGGGGGGAAGATTCTGTGTTATTTCCTTCCACTCTCTGGAGGACAGGCTGGTCAAGCACACCTTCAGGGAAAAGGCAAAAAGCTGTGTCTGCCCCCCGGATTTTCCCATCTGCAGGTGTGATAAGGTAGCAGAGCTTAAAGTTATAACCAGCAGCCCCATCCAGGCAGACCAGGAGGAAAGAGATAGGAATCCCCGGGCCCGAAGTGCCAAACTCCGGGCTGCGGAAAAAATTTGCTAATATTAGAGGCTGAGATCTGGTAACAAAAAATAGATGATGAAAACAAAGAATGGGACCGGACATTTGTCCTAAGTGCAATAAATATAATTATAAGAAAAACAATCTAAGAAAACAAAAAACAATTGAAGAAAACAACTTTAAAAAAGCTAAGTAAAGCACTTAAGAAAAACAATCTAAGAATAAATCATTAAATAATAAATCATTACAAAAAATTAAATCATTACAAATTCAGTCTGAAAGGAGGATTTAAGATGTCTTTAACGAATAGTAATACTGTTAGCTATGATAATTTTTCTGTTAAAAAAGAGAGAGAATCTATCAGTCAGAATAAAAGACTGCTATTCTGTTTTCTGGTGATTTTTCTGGTTTTTATTATTCCGATGGCTCTGGTCATCAGTCAGTCTCTGCGTATTGTTCACCTTAACTATCAGCTGGAAGAGCTGCAGGGAGAACTGAGTCAGATCAGCTCGACAAGTAAAGAGCTGGAAATGCAGGTGGCCAGCATGAGATCCCTTTCCCGGCTGGAACAGGTGGCCCGCAGGGAACTGGGCATGGTGGAACCGAATCAGGTTCAGCGGCTGGCTCTGGTTCCCATTGAAACTGAACCGGGTGTAGAAGAAGCCGGCAGTATCTGGGCTTCTCTCTGGGAAGGATTTAGCAGCAGAGTTCGGGCTGCACCTCTGGATTAGGCAACCGGGATAGGAGTTTGGCTTGAGAGTTTTCAGGCACCGGTTTAAGGAATTAATTTATTCAAGAAGTTGTTTTGAAATTTCAGGCAGGATATACTGTGCAAAGTAATTTTTCAGCAAATGTTTTTGTTGATAGCTCTGCCATGTCCGAGATTATAATTTTAAAATATAGTTAAATTCAACATTTATCAATGTAATCATACAAATGTAATCATACAAATGTAATCATACAAATGAAATCATAAATTAGTTAAATTTAAATTAGTTAAATTTAGTTAAATCTCTTTGATTTTAATAAATTGCAAAACAGGACATTTGTCCTAAATGTAATAACAGTAAATGTTGGTTAAATTTTATTAAATACTGGATTAAATACTGGTTGGTTAAATTTTATTAAATTGAGCTAATCAAAGGAAGTGAGTTTAAGCAGGTGAATAGTTATGGCCGACAGACGACACATTGGAATTAAAGAACGAACCAAGCTGTTTTTTATTCTGCTGCTGGCGGTTCTGGTGGTTGTGGCCGGAAGGCTGATCTGGATTCAGGTAATTCAGCGGGATTTTTACCAGAGCAGGGCTCTGGAACAGCGGCTGAGCAGCCTGCAGCTGGAGTCCAACCGGGGAACTATTTATGACCGCAGCGGAACTGAACTGGCTTTAAACAACCAAAAACATACCGTGGTAGCCATGCCGCGTCAGATTACCAACCCCGCCCAAAAAAGTGATGTTCTGGCGGGGATTTTGTCTATTGACAGGAATCTGATTGAAAGCAGGCTGACCCGGGATGCGGTGGTTGTTTACCTGGATCGCAAGGTTGAGGAGGAGGTTTATGAAGAGCTGCGGAAGCTGGATCTCAACGGGATTTCCTTCGTGCCGGAAACTGAGAGGTACTATCCCCGGGGTTCACTGGCCAGTCAGGTACTGGGCTTTGCCGGTATGGATAATTATGGTCTGGAGGGTCTGGAGCTTTCCTTTAATAATGAACTGGAAGGCATACCGGGGTTGATTCAGGAGGAACGGGATGCTGCCGGGAGATCAATTCCTGACGGGATCAGAGATTACATAGCTCCGGAGGAGGGGCATGATATTTACCTCACCCTGGATGAAACGATTCAGTACTATGCCGAAAGGGAGCTGAAGCAGGCCATGGAGGACCACACCATTTCCGGGGGCTCTCTGATCGTGATGGAAGCCAACACCGGGCGGATTCTGGCCCTGGCCAATCAGCCAGATTTTAATCCCAATAACTTCAGCAGCTATGACAGTTCCTACTGGAGGAATAAAGCAGTTCAGGACAGTTTTGAGCCGGGCTCAATCTATAAGATTTTCACCGCGGCCCTGGCCCTGGAGCACGGCTATTATGATATGAATGATATTTTTAGTGATCCCGGCCATATTGAGGTCGGAAGAGAGAGAATTCACAGCTGGACCCGGGAGGGTCACGGCTGGCAGAATTTTGCTGAAATCTTTAAAAACTCCAGCAACCCGGGATTTGTCCAGGTGGGCCTGACTCTGGAACCGGAGGAGATGCTGGAGGGTGCCTACCGGTTTAATTTTGGCCGCAGGACCGGGATTGAATTTCCCGGTGAGAGCCCGGGGCAGGTTGCTCCCGGGCAGTTTACCGACATCGAGCAGGCTACCATGTCCTTCGGTCACGGGCTGACCACCACTCCCCTGCAGCTGGCGGTTGGGGCCTCGGCGATTGCCAATGGCGGTTATGTTCAGAAACCGCTGCTGGTGGACCGGGTGGTCAGTGCCAAGGGCAAGGTGGTGAGTCAGAATCGTCCCGAAAAGATTCGTCAGGCGATTAGCTCCACCACGGCTGAAGAGATGCGAGAGCTGATGATTGCTGCCGTGGAACGGGGGACAGGTACAGCGGCCCGGATTGAGGGCCATGTGATTGGTGGTAAGACCGGCACTGCCAGACATTATGGCGATCAGGATATTTATGATACCTCTTTTGTCGGGCTGATTCCCGGTGATGACCCCGAGCTGGTGGTGGTCTCGGTGCTTTACGGGCTGGAGGATAGTGTTTATTATGCCAGCCAGAATGTGGCTCCGCTGTTTCACAGGTTTGCTTCCAGCCTGATTCAGTATCTGGACATAACACCCAAAGATGAGGGCTTTGTTGGTCCCGAACTTGATCTGGAATTTGAGCTGGACTTTCAGCAGGAAATAGAAATCAGGGATTATCGCAATCAAAATGCCCATCAGGTTGCTTCCTCATTGAGAAGTGAGGGATTAAATGTTAAACTAATAGGAGAGGGTGAAACTGTCAGGGTCCAGATACCCCGGCCGCGCACTGTTATTCCGGAAGCGGCGACTGTCAGGCTCTATACCGATGACAGCTATCAGGGCAAAAAGGCGATGGTACCTGATCTGAGAGGAATGTCGCCCCATGAGGCCGAGCAGAAAGCCTGGCTCTATGGTTTTAGATTAAATGGAATAGTCAGCGGCAGCCTCAGGAGACAGTCTCCTGCTCCGGGAAAACGGGCTGATCTGTTTTCCAGCATTGAGGTGGAATAGCAGTAACGAAGGTTTTATGGCTATTTTTACTGGATAGAGTACGGGAATTCTTACAGGCTGATATTAGTCATATATTTTGTAATTTATTTTTTAGTTACCTTGAAAATACGCTGTAATATTTTCAACTATTGTTGTGTCCCGAAGGGGCATGGCGGTTTACCTTGAAAAATGGCAGATAAATTTTTTATTTTTTGTTAGGCCCCTTTAATGGGCATGCAGGTTTATTTTAATTAAATTTAGTTGAAGATAGGAATAAGTCAGGTTAGAGCCAGGAAAATGGGGGTGTTTAATTGCAGGTTAGAGAGCTGTGTCAGAGACTAAATTTGACTGATATCCGGGGTGATGCCGGGAAAAAGCTTTCCAGGGAGATTAATGATATTGTTCAGGATTCCCGTCAGGCTGAAAAGGGCAGCATTTTTCTGGCCCGCAGGGGAAGAGAAACCGATGGTCATAAATATATTGCCGATGCCTACCGGAGGGGCAGCCGGATATTTGTGGTAGAGTATTTGCCCGAGGAGTTTAAGCCCGATGCGGTTTATATCAGGGTGGATAATCCTGCTGGAATGCTGGGGTTGATTGCTGCCGAGGTTTTTGATCATCCCGAGGATAAACTTGATATCTACGGGATAACCGGTACCAATGGCAAGACCACAACCTCCTTTATTATCCAGCATCTCCTGCAGGAGCTGGGAGTTAAATGCGGCCTGATAGGGACAATATGGGTGGATACCGGAAAAGAAATAATCGATACTCCCCGGACAACTCCAGAGGCCAATCAGATTTTTCGTTATTTAAATATGATGGTGGAAGCCGGCTGCCAGGCTGCTGCCATGGAGGTTTCCTCCCATGCTCTGAGTCTGGAGCGGGTTGAGGCTCTGAAATTTAGAGCAGCTATTTTCACCAATATCTCCCGGGATCATCTGGATTTTCATGCTGATTTTGCCGATTATCTGGGAGCCAAGCTTTCTTTGCTGGATTATCTTGAGGAAAAAAAGCAGGAAAGCAATGCTGATAGTCCTGGAGAAGGAAATAAATTCCGGCAGAATGATCGACCGGGAGAAAACAATCGGGAAAATGATCGATCGGGAAAAAATGAGGGTTCGAGAAAAAATGACGAATCGGGAGAAAATAGCGGTCCTGGAGGTAATATCAGGTCTGAGGCAAATTTAACCCCGGGTGGTAAGGCCTTTTACAATATAGATGATAACCGGCTGCGAAGATCCTTTCAGCACTTTACCGGGCCGAAGTTTTCCTTTGGCATTGATGGTGAGGCCTATTATCAGGCCCGCAATATCAGTTTTACTCCTGGCAGGCTGGCCTTTGGACTAGAGGGTAGCAGGTTTGAATCAACCCTGACCGGGAAATTTAACATTTACAACTGTCTGGCTTCGCTGGCACCGCTGCTGGCCGAGAGTTATCGGCCGAGGGATTTGAAGGAGGCTCTGGCCGGGTTTCCCGGAGTGCCGGGACGTTTTGAGCAGGTCAGAATCAGGGTAGGAGAGAATCAGCTTTCCGGCAGCAGGTTTTATGCAGAAGATATGGGGTTCAAAGATGGAGTTCGGGGTGCTCAGAAAGATAAAGAGCAGGCAGCTGGAGATTTAGAAGCTGAGGCAGGAGACTCAAATTATTCAGCGGATTCAGGAGACAAGGTAAAAATAGAAGATAATGAGACAGCAGATAGAGGGGAGCAAGATTCAACCGCTAAAGCAGATAACACTGAAACAGCAGATAACACTGATATAGAGGATATGATTGACGATATAAAGGTTTTTGTTGATTATGCTCATACTCCGGCCGGAATGGAGAATGTTCTGCGCTCGGTGCAGGAGTTTCACAGCGGCCGGATTATTTCAGTTTTTGGCTGCGGCGGAGACCGGGATAAAGAAAAAAGACCGGTAATGGGGCAGATCGGATTAAAAATGTCGGATTTAATATTTGTCACCTCCGATAATCCCCGCTCGGAAGAGCCCGGAGATATTATTGAGGATATTCTGGCCGGGGTGAGAAAGCTGGTTAACAGGGATAATTATCCGGAATCAGCCTATCGGGTTGTTGCAGACCGGGAGGAAGCTATTTTTGCGGCGGTTGAAGCTGCCGAGCCCGGCGATATTGTGATTATTTTCGGTAAGGGCCATGAGACCTATCAGGAGTTTGCCGGGCGGACGATAGATTTTGATGATCGGGAGGTTGCCCGCCGGGCGCTGGCCTCTCGCAGGGAGTGATTTATAATGCTTGATTTACAGCTGCAGGAGATAACCGAAGCGGTGCAGGGTAAAATTTTACAGGGAAATCCCCGGCAGACCTATAACACCGTCACTATCGACAGCCGCAGGGTTAAACCCGGCGATATTTTTATTGCCATTGTAGGTGAAAATAACGATGGTCATGATTATATCCCTGAAGCGGTGGAACGGGGAGCTAAGGCTGTCATTACTTCCCGAAGGATTGAGCCCTATTCCCGGGTGGCTATAATTCTGGTTCGGGATACTACCGCGGCTCTTCAGGATCTGGCGCTTTATAACCGCCAGCAATTGAAGGATCTCAGGGTGATCGGTGTGACTGGCAGTGCCGGCAAGACCACCACCAAGGACATGATTTACAGCCTGATCAGGCAGGAAAAAAAGGTGCTGCGCACCCGGGAAAATTACAACAATGAATACGGACTGCCGCTCTGCCTGCTGGATCTGGAAGGTGATGAGGATGTGGCAGTGCTGGAGATGGCAACCCGGCACATCGGGGATATCAGACTGCTGGCCCGGATTGCTCTGCCCCAGATTGGAGTTATTACCAACATCGGACCGGCTCATGTTGAGAATCTGGGCTCGATTAAAAATGTGGCCCGGGCCAAGCAGGAGCTGCTGGAGGAACTCAGAGGTGAAAGGCTGGCTATTTTAAATCTTGACAACCGGGAAGTGCGAAATGTTATCGAGAATTTCAGCAGGGAGAAGGGACAGATAGCACCCACCCGGAGCAGTGATCTTAATATAATCACCTACAGCCTGGAAGAGGAGCGGGAGGGCAGAGTTGATTATTTTGCCGGTGATATTGATTTTTTTCAGGAGGAGGAAAGCGCCAGCTTTTCCCTCAAGGCTGAAGGTACCTCACTGCCCCTGAAGATAAACAGAACCGGCATTCATGATATTTCCAACGCCCTGGCTGCGATAGCGGCAGCCCGGGCTGTGGGAGTCAGCTGGGGGAGCATTGCTGAAGGTCTGAAAAATATTCAGATTACCGATCTTCGCCAGGAGATTCGCAAACTGAACGGAATTAAAATTATCAATGACACCTATAATGCCAACCCCCTATCCATGAAGGCGGGAATTGATTCTCTGGTAAATATGGCCTCCGGCCGCAAAATTGCTGTTCTGGGGGCCATGCTGGAACTGGGGCCGATTGAGAAAGCTGCTCACCGGGAGATAGGCAAATACCTGGTGGATAAGGGGCTGAATCTGCTGATTGTCCTGGGCGAGACGGCGGAGGAAATTGCCGAAGGAGCTCTGGAGGCAGGCATGCCCCGGCAGTTTATTTATGCCTTTCAGAAGAAAGATGATATTACCGGGCTGCTGCGCAAAATAATGCGCTCCGGTGATACCATATTGATCAAGGGTTCCCGGTCACTGGAAATGGAAGAAATTGTTGATGTCTTGCTGGAGCAGGGAGGGCGGTGATCTTGGACTATAATATTACCGTACAGAAATATTTTCTGGCAGCAGTCATTCCTCTTTTGCTGGTATTGTTTTTAATGCCGGCTTATCTAAAATATGTCAGGCGAAAAAGTTTTGGTCAGCAGATCCGGGAGCTGGGTCCGGAATCCCATCAGGAGAAGGCCGGGATTCCTACCACCGGCGGCTTTGTAGTTTTTCTGGCGGTGATGGTCAGCCTGCTCATTTTTTACTCCGGCGGGCTGGAAAAAGTGGTGGTGCTGGCGGTACTGGCAATCAATGCCCTGCTGGGATTTTCTGATGATTATCTCAGCATCAAAAAATCCCGGTCGCTGGGGCTTAAGGCCCGGGATAAAATATTGATTCAGGGAGCAAGCGGTCTGCTGCTGGGCTTTTTTCTCTTTTTTCAGGGCCGGACAGCAATCCTCTGGCCCTTCAGTCCGGCAGCCAGCGAGCTGGGCTGGCTGATAATACCCTTCAGCCTGCTTGTCCTGATGGGCAGCAGCAATGCAGTCAACCTCAGCGATGGCCTGGATGGTCTGGCCGGCGGGCTTTCATTCATCAGTTTTATATTTTTTATTCCTCTGCTGCTGGTGACGGGACATCACGAACTGCTGGTACTGGCGGCCGCTGGTGCCGGCGGTTGTCTGGGATTTCTCTGGTATAATATTCATCCGGCCCGGATCTTTATGGGCGATACCGGTTCTCTCTTTCTGGGAAGTCTGCTGGCAGTCCTGGGGCTTATCTCAGGAAGCGCTCTCTACCTGCTGCTGCTGGGAGCTGTTTTTGTGCTGGAAACACTTTCTGTTATAATTCAGGTCAGCTATTTTAAACTGACCGGCGGCCGGCGGGTTTTTTTAATGTCGCCGCTTCACCATCATTTTGAATTAAAGGGCTGGTCGGAAACACTGGTAACCGGCAGATTTTATATTCTCCAGATCATTGCCGGACTGGTGGGGCTGCTGGCCAGCTGGCCTCTCTGGAGTTAGGTGGTTGTTGTGAAATTAAGCAGCAGGGATAGTGTAATAAAAGTTGATGAGCGGGGCAGGCTTTTAATTATTCCGGAAACGGCAGATTCTGCTAATCCGGACAGGCTTGCTGAGCCGGAAAAGCTGGTTGAGAAGGTGGCAGTTGTGGGAGCCGGTGGTCGAACCGGCCGGGCTCTGGTGGATTTTTTCGGGAAAAGGGGAATTGAGCTGATTCTCTTTGACCGGAGGAGCCCTGAATCTCTGACGGAGGAGTTTGCCGAACTTGAACAGTATTACTGTTTTTACAGCTGGGCCGAGAGCAGTGACTTACTGCTGGAGGCAGACCTTGTGATTCCCAGCCCCGGCGTTCCTCCGGACAATGAGTTAATTCAGCTGGCTCACCGGCAGGGAATACCTGCTGTCAGTGAGCTGGAGCTGGCCTATCATTTCTGTCCGGCCCGGATTGCTGCAGTTACCGGTACCAACGGTAAAACGACCACCACCAGATTAACAAGCCGGCTTCTGGAAACCGGACTAAAGGATAAAGTGGTGCTGGCCGGCAATATCGGTTGGCCGGCTATCTCGGCGGTTGATGAAGTAGCTGCCGGGGACTGGCTGGTGCTGGAGATTAGCTCCTTTCAGCTGGCAGCCTGCCGGGATTTTCGCCCTGATATTGCTATTTTTATAAATTTTACTGCCGATCACCTGGACTGGCACGGCTCCCTGGAAGATTACCGGGAGGCCAAGGGGAGAGTTTTTCTCAATCAAACCCGTGAGGATCTGGCTCTGATTAATCTGGACGATCCTGAGGTAGGGAGACTTGCCGAAGAGACTGCTGCCAGGATTCTGGGAGTCAGCAGTCGGCCGGATTCCGGGGCGGAGGCTATTATCAATGATGATGGTATCAGGATATTCTGGAATGGGTCTGCTGCCGGAAGAGGAAGCCAGGTGGATACGAGAAATCCGGGAGAAAATTGGGAATTACTTACTATTGCAGATGAGGATATGAAGCTGAAGGGTGAGCACAATAAATTAAATGTGGCCCTGGCTGCTCTGGCTGCCCGGGAACTTGGAGTTTCACCCGGGGTAATCAAAAAGGTGGTCAGGGAGTTTGAAGCTGACCCTCATCGGCTGGAGATTTTTTACAGCGCCGGAGGACTGCTGCTGGTTGATGACTCCAAGGCTACAAATCCCCCTGCTGCCGTTGAGGCTCTTAAGACCTGCGGTGATCAGAGAGGAGAGGTTATTATTATTGCCGGAGGCCAGGACCGGGGGCAGGGTAATAGGGCCTTTGCCCGGGAGATTGCCCGCCGGGCTGGCGGTGTTGTCCTGCTGGGAGAGACTGCCGTGGAACTGGCAGAGGAGCTTAAATCTCTGAATTATCACAGGTTTATTGAGGTTGAAAACATAGCAGAGGCAGCCCGGCAGGGACTTAAGTTTCTGGAAGAAGGGAAATTGAAGGGAGTTCTGCTTCTCTCGCCAGGGGCCCCCAGCTGGGATATGTTTTCCAGCTACAAAGATCGAGGCCGGCTGTTTCAGGAGGCCTGTCAGAATTATTTAGCAAAGGAATAAACAACATTTCCCCTGGCATCGAGGGGCACAAGCAGGAAGGCAAATTAAATGATAAATTTTCAAGGGAAACCTCATGCCATTTCGGGGCACAACAATAGATGAAAATATTACAGCTTATTTTCAAGGTAGACCGCCATGCCTCTTAGGGGCACAACAATAGATGAAAATAAAACTGGATATTCTCAAGGCAATCCTCATGTTTTAGTGAGGGTATACCACGATTTAGAAATTTGACCGGGGATTTTTTAAAGCAAACCCGCATGCCCCTTTAATGGTACAACAAAAATAGTGGATTTTATTGTAGAAAAATTTTGGAGCAGTGAAGATGAGAACGATGAGAAGCTGGATTATCCGGAAATTTCGGATTAACAATATTTTTGAGAGGATAAAGGTGGTGATGGTCAATGGGCTCAGGGAAGCAGCAAAATAATCCTGATTTTATTCTGCTGACAGCCTGTTTGATTTTGCTGGGTTTTGGTCTGATGATGATTATGAGTGCCAGTTCAATTCGGGCCTACAGTGTTTATGGCGATCCTCTCTTTTTCTTTCGGCGGCAGCTGATTTATGCCGGGGTGGGGCTCCTCTCCCTGCTGGTCTTTTCCTGGATTGATTATCATCTTTTCTTCAAGCATTCCAAGAAAATTTTGCTGCTGGCAATAGTTCTGCTGATTCTGGTTTTGATACCTGATATAGGCAGACAGGTTGGGGGATCTCGGCGTTGGCTGACATTTCATTTTTTGAACTTTCAACCCTCGGAATTTGCCAAGCTGGCTATTGTGATTTATCTGGCCGGGTTTATCAAGCGTAAGGGAGAGATAATTACCTCCTTCAAAGAGGGTTTGATGCCGGCACTGCTGGTTGTTTTGGGATTTTTCTTTTTGATAGTGAGTCAGCCGGATCTAGGTACTGCTCTCAACATTTTTGGAGTGGCTATTTTCCTGCTAATTCTGGGCGGTGTGCTGCTGCGCCACCTTTTTCTGCTGGCACTGCCGGGAGCGGCCTTTTTATTTTACTACATCCACAGCGCCCATTACCGGCTGCTGCGTATTCAAACTTTTTTTGATCCCTGGACTGACCCCCGGGGGACCGGCTATCATATAATTCAGTCTCTCTTTGCCTTTGGCTCGGGAGGTCTGACCGGTGTCGGGCCGGGAAACAGCCGGCAGAAGTTTCTTTACCTGCCGGAACCCGGTACGGATTTTATTTTTGCCATAATTGGTGAGGAGTTTGGCCTGATCGGTACCCTGCTGGTTTTATTTCTTTTTGCGGTGATTGCCTACCGTGGCACGGTGATTACCCTGACAGCTCCTGATATTTTTGGTTCGCTGCTGGCAGCCGGAATTACTGCCATGATAATTATTCAGACGCTCATTAACATTGGAGCGGTAACTTCGCTGATTCCCGTGACCGGTATTACCCTGCCCTTCATCAGTTACGGGGGCAGTTCTTTGATAATTTCTCTGACTTCCATTGGCATCCTGCTTAATATTTCCCGGCAGGCGGAATAGACCGGGCTGTAGACTGCTGCTGGCTTTTTAATATTTTCCTAAAATTCTTTAGAAGGAGAGTCCTGGGAGATGAAAATGATTATTTCCGGAGGAGGAACAGGCGGCCATATCTCACCGGCTCAGGCGATTATTGCTGAATGGCAGGAGCGTCAGGGAGAGGTGCTTTATCTGGGGGGACGGGAGAGCCAGGAAGAGGCTCTGGCCCAAAGAGAGGGGATTAATTTTGAGGGGCTGCCGGTTAAACCTCTGCCCAGAAAACTGTCTCTGGAACTTTTTAATTCCGGGATCTCTAACTTAAGTGCTTTACTGAGGGCCTGGCATATTATCAGAGATTATGATCCGGAGGTGGTTGTGGGTACCGGAGGTTATACCGCCGGCCCGGTGCTGTTGGCTGCTGCTCTTCGGGGATATCCCACTCTGATTCACGAGCAGAATTCTTATCCGGGCCTGACCAACAGGCTTCTGGCCAGATTGGTTGACCGGTTGGCTGTCAGCTTTCCTGACAGTGCTAAATTTTTTCCCCCGGGTTCCCGGAGCAAGATCAAGGTTACCGGAAATCCGGTGCGGCAGTCAATTCTGGAAGCTGCCCGGGAGAAATTTAAGGCTGCAGACAGTCAAAGGGGGGGAGATATTTTTCCTGAAGGCTTTTTAACTGCCGGGGATTTTCTCCTGCTGGTTATGGGGGGAAGCCAGGGATCAAAATTTATAAACGAGATTATGCTGGAGATCTATCCCGGTTTACTGGAGAAAAATAGTGAGAAGTACAGGGAGAAAAAAGGCAGAGATGCTGGTGAGCTTAAGGTACTCCATCTGGCAGGAAAAGCCAATTATCAACGAGTTAAGGAGATGCTGGAGGAAAAACTGTCAGCTGAGGCCAGAGAAAAAATTGTGGTGATGGATTATTTAAATGAAATTGAACAGGCTCTGGCCGGGGCAGATCTTCTGGTAGGAAGAGCCGGGGCTTCCACCATTGCTGAGATTACAGCAGTGGGACTGCCTTCCCTTCTGCTGCCCTATCCTCATGCTGCCGGTGACCATCAGCTGAGAAATGCCCGTTACCTCAGCGAGGAAGGGGCTGCTGTTCTGCTGCCGGAAGACAGTCTGGAACCTGAGGATTTGCTGGCTGCAATTAAAGCTCTGCTTTTCGAGGAAGAAAAACTCTGCTCCATGTCCCGGGCTGCTCGTAAACTGGGGCGGCCGGAGGCTATCAAGGATATCATGGAAGAAATTCTGGCTCTGGGACAAAACCGAAATTGCTCATAAGAGAAATAGCAGTGATGTAAAGCTATTACCTTGTTTATAACTTTAAATTGATAGTATCATAGGACATGTAAAAGCATATCAATCAAAGGAAATAATAGAAATGTTTGGCTCATTTAAATTTCCTTGTTGCTAATGTAATGCCGGATAATTATCTGTGCTGACTTGATTTTGTTGTCAGGACTGGAGGGGGAGAATAATATTTTAACAATAACGTTTTGTTTGCCCAAAACTGCCTGAACAACATGCTATTTGATAAGAGCTAAATGTTTATAAAAGCTAAAAGCATATAAATCAAAGGCACGTTAATAAAATGTTTATAAAAGTTAAAAGCATATCAATTAAAGGAATGTTAATAAAAGGAAGGCTTTTAAAATGGCTGAAAAAGACAAGCTTAAAAGTGATAAGCTCAAAAAACTGATGCCAGAAAAAGAGCAGCCTGATAAAAAGATACTGGAAAAAATTAATCAGGTACATCTGGTTGGTATTGGTGGAATTTCCATGAGTGCCATAGCCGGCTTTCTCCTGGAGCGGGGAATTAAAGTTACCGGTTCGGATCTCAAAATAAATAACAAGATTAAAATGCTGCAGAATAGGGGAGTTGAAGTGTTCCCGGGACACCGAGCAGAAAACCTGGGTGAGGCTGATCTCCTGGTCTATTCCAGTGCAATTCCGGCCGATAATGTTGAGCTTGAGGAGGCCCGGCGACGGGGAATTAAAATACTACAGCGGGCTGAAATGCTGGCGCTGCTGACACTGAAGAAAAGGCTCGTAGCGGTTTCCGGGACTCACGGTAAGACCACCACTACCGGGATGCTGGCCGCTATTTTTCTGGCGGCCAGACAGGATCCGGATGTGATGGTTGGTGGCGATCTGGACTTAATTCAGGGGAATTATCGAACCGGCGGGGGTAATTACTTTCTGACAGAAGCCGATGAAAGCGATGGTTCGCTGATCTGTTTTTCTCCAGAAACAGCCGTAATCACCAATATTGAATCGGAACATATGGATTATTATCAAAACGAAAAGGAACTTGTTTGCACCATGGCGGAGTTTCTGGTCGGGACCGGCGGGGCTGATAAGGCCAAGAATACTAAGAGGAAAAATAGAAAAGGTCATGCAGTACTTTGTCTGGAGGATGCTTTGATCCGGAAGAAGCTGCTTCCGGTTCTTCGGGAAAAATGTCCGGGGCTGGAATTAATAACCTATGGGTTTGGCAGGGGCGAGCTCCAGGCCCGAAATGCTGTAAAAGATGGCTATACCAGCAAATTTGAGTTGATTTTTCAGGGAGAAAGTAAGGGTTCTTTTCAGCTGGCTGTTCCCGGAGATCACAATATTTTAAATGCTCTGGCCGCAGCAGCTGCTGCCAATCGGGCCGGCATTAACTGGGGTGAGATCAGCAGGGGTTTAAGAGATTTTTCCGGGGTTAAGCGGCGCTTTGAAATTAAAGGTGAAGTCCGGGGAATTACCGTCATTGATGATTATGCCCATCATCCCACCGAAATTGAAACGCTTTTTTCCACGGCAGCTGAACTGGATTATCAGAGGATTGTTACTGTTTTTCAACCGCACCGCTATACTCGGACCGAAAAACTCTGGCAGGATTTTGTTCGGGTGCTGAGCCGGGCTCCAGGACCGCTGCTGCTGACTGATATTTATCCGGCCCATCAGAAGCCAATTCCAGGTATTACTTCCAGCAATCTGCTGGCTGATATTAAACGAAGAATTAAGAAAGCAAACCGGCAGCAAATTAGCAGGGCAGATCAGAAGTATTGCAAGGGAACCAGGGCTGGCGAGGATAAAGCAGAAAAAATTGATTCTCCCGGGCCTGGATTGCCGAAAAGGAATGATATAACGGGAAGGAGTGGAGGGGAGGAACATGATTTTGCCGGAGTGGTTAAAAATGAAGATGCTGAAAGTGCTGGAAAAGCAGCTGGAATACCGACAGGAGAGGAGCAGGAAAAAATATATCTGACACCTAACCGGGGGAAGGCAGTGAAGAAGCTGGTTAAAATTGTGAGGTCGGGAGACCTGGTGCTGACTGCTGGAGCCGGCGATGTTTACCGGATAGGCGAGGATTTTCTTGAAAAATTGCAGGAATTTGATAATTAATCAGGGCAATAATTAGATAAGAAAAGGAACGGAAAGGTAAGAGAAAAGGACAGGCAGATTAAAAAAGGAGCGGGAAGGTAAATTAGCCGGCAGGAGAAGGCACCGGGAAGAAAAGGGCGGGCAGGCAAAAGGCTAAGCCAGGGAGGGAGTTAAAGATGTTCAAATTTGCAGTAATACTGATAATATTATCCCTGGTGGCCGGGGTATTGTTTTCCTCACCGATTTTTACTGTAGAAGAGGTCGTTATTACCGGCTATGAAGAGGAGGGACTCAATGTTGAATCTCTCAGGGGACAGAATATATTCACTGCTGATACCGAACTAATTACTACCGAGATCAAAGAGGATCCCTATGTGGAAGAGGTTAATTATCAGCGGGTTTTCCCTGATAGAATGGTATTTGAGGTTATTTTTAATCAACCTCTGGCAGCTATTATCAACAATGAAAAATACGTGATTTTTAATACCTATAATTATATCATTGGTGAAGGCCTGGAGGAGAATCGATATCAGGTTCCAGTTCTGAATAACCTTTCCTATAATTTCCGGGGTAGAGAAGTTTTGCTGGCGGAAGGGGTGGAAAATTTTCTTGCTGCCATGGCCCGACTGCCGGAAGAACAGAAGAGAAGAATAGTATCGGTTGATTTTGGCGGCCACCAGATTAGATTAAGGCTGGAGGAAGGGGCTGAGGTGGTTATGGGTGGTTTTAGTGAACTGGAGAGGAAATTTAACATTCTCTACTCGGCTCTGAAACAGGAGTTGATTGACCCTGAAAATCTGGATTATCTGGATGTAAGTGCTCCCGAGCGCCCGGTTATCAGAAAAATTAATCAGGATAATTAAAGGGAAGGCAGCGAGTTATATTATGAGAACAGCCAGGTGGAAGAATTTATGCCAACAAAATGATATTAAAAAAAGGATTAATATACTTAATGTTGAATTGTTTAAATAGATATGGTTTGAGAAACAGAAAAGATTGGAATGTTGAATTGTTTAAATAGGTATGGTTTGGAGATATGGTTTGGAGAACAGAAAAGATTGGACAGTTTTTGGTAGATGAGGAGGGAGTATTATTGGCCACTCAGCAGATTGTTACCGCTCTTGATGTAGGAACTAAAAAAATATGCGCCCTGATTGCTGAAATTAACCGGGAGATGGAACTTGAGATTATTGGAGTTGGGTTTATGCCTTCCAATGGCCTGCGCAAGGGGATTGTTGTTGATATTGATATGGCAGCAGAGTCAATTTCTCAGACCGTCGACAAGGCTGAAAGAATGGCAGGAATTGAAGTTGGCTCGGCTTTTGTCGGGATTGCCGGCTCTCATATTTCTTCGGAAAACAGTCACGGAGTGGTGGCAATAACGGGCTCGGAGAAGGAGGTCAAGCAATCTGATATCGATAGAGTAATGGAAGCAGCCCAGATAGTCCCCATTTCTCAGGAAGAAGAGATGATTCATGTCCTGCCCCGGGAATTTATCATTGACGGAACCAGAGGAATCAGGCATCCCAAGGGTATGTCGGGTGTCAGGCTGGAGGTGGAAACCCATATAGTCAAGGGTTCCTCAACTTCGGTCAGCAACCTGGTAAAAAGTGTCAGGCGGTCCGGGCTGGAGGTTAACGAAATTGTGCTGGATCAGCTGGCTTCCAGTTATGCGGTGCTTTCTTCCGATGAGCGGGAGCTGGGAGTTGCTTTAATAGATATAGGAGGTGGCACAACAGATTTAATAGTATTTCATGAAGGCAATATCTGCTATACCTCGGTGCTGCCGGTGGGCGGCAATCACGTCAGCAACGATATTGCTGTGGGTTTAAGGACTCCGGTTTCAGAAGCAGAAAAGTTGAAGATTTTGCATGGAGCGGCCAGCTGTGATTTAATTGAGCAGGAAGAAGAGATTGAAGTACTGAAACCCAGCGGTCAGGAAACCCGCCGGGTTAACCGCCGCTATCTCTGCCGGGTCATCGAACCCCGGATGGAGGAAATATTTAAGCTGGTGCGGCAGGAACTGCAGAAAACTGGCAGCCGGGAAATGACACCTGCCGGAATGGTAATAACCGGAGGCGCTTCCCTGCTGGAGGGCAGCTGTCAGCTGGCTTCGGATATCATGGGTCTTCCGGTCCGAAGAGGAGAGCCGGGATATGTTGATGGATTTTCTGATATCATAGATAATCCAGTTTACATAAAAAAGGACGGCAGGATTCCCAAGCCAGTATTTTCCACAGGCGTTGGCCTGTTGATGTATGCTCTGAAGAATCAAAAACTCAGCAGGTCTGCCGGTAGAAAGAAAAGAAAAAATAAGGAGGTTGTCAACAGCTTTTTTTCCAAACTAAAAAGTTTATTTGATGATTTTTTCTAGTAATTTTTCAGCGGCAAACTTCTCCAGGACAACTGCAATTTGCTATTAAATCGCTGCAATTAAATCGCATTAATGCTCAGAAATAGGTCCGGAATTAATTAGGATTAATAAGAATTGAAAGAAAAAATTGCTAAAATATTTTCAGGTTTCTCCAAAATTTTTTAGGAGTAAAGCAGGTTTTTTAAAACCAGTTCCTGAATATTAGAGAGCAAACTTAGTTAGTTAAGTAAGTCTAAAACATCAATGAGTATTGAGAGGGGGTTTTGGCAAGTGTTTGATATTGGAACAGAAGTTGAACAATTTGCTAACATAAAAGTGGTTGGTGTTGGCGGAGGCGGTAACAATGCCGTCAACAGAATGATTGCTGATGGACTGGAAGGTGTTGAATTTATTGCGATTAATACCGATGCCCAGGTTCTAATGGCTTCCAATGCCGGAATTACCATAAGAATCGGAGAAAAGCTGACCAATGGACTGGGAGCAGGTTCTAACCCGGGAATTGGCCGGGAGGCTGCCGAGGAGAGCAAGCAGGAAATTGCTGATGCAGTGGCGGGAGCCGACATGGTTTTTATCACAGCCGGAATGGGAGGAGGTACCGGGACCGGTGCCGCCCCGATAGTGGCTGAGGCTGCCAAGGAACAGGGTGCTCTGACTGTTGGTGTTGTTACCAAGCCCTTTACCGTGGAAGGTACCAAGCGGATGGCCAATGCCGAAGATGGTATTAAGGATCTTGAGGAGGAGGTAGACACCCTGATAATCATCCCCAATGACAGACTGCTGGAGGTGGCCGAGAAAAATACCAGCCTGATGGAGGCCTTTAAAATTGCCGATGGAGTACTTCGTCAGGGGGTTCAGGGCATTTCTGATCTGATTACCATCACAGGAATTATTAATCTGGATTTTGGTGATGTTAAAACAATTATGAAAGATGCCGGTTCTGCCCTGATGGGTATTGGCAGAGCTTCGGGAGAAGAACGGGCTAAGGAGGCTGCCAGGCTGGCAATTGACTCCCCCCTGCTGGAGGCTTCGGTTGATGGAGCTAAAGGCGTACTGATAAATATTACCGGGGGCCCCGATCTGGGGATTCATGAGGCCTATGAGGCGGCTAAAATAGTCAAGGATGTATCCGATGTTGACGCCAATATTATATTGGGAGCTGTTATTGATGATGAGCTCAATGATGAGGTCAAAGTTACAGTAATTGCTACCGGTTTTGGCTCTGAGGATGGCAGGATGGAAACCGAGGAACAGGAGGCCTTTGCCGAGGAAATTCAGCTGGATACCAACGGCGATGAACTTGATATTCCGGCCTTTTTGAGGAGAAAAGAAGAATAATTAACCAGGAAAATACCAGCAATGTATTAACGATAACCCGCAGATAAAAGAATCAGTAGATAAAAGAATCAAATGTTAACGGAAATAAAACAATATAGAAATTTAGAAATAAAAGAAATAAAAGAAATGAAAGAAATAATATGAGTGAATGAGCTGATTTTAAGTGGCTGAAATAACTAAATTATAGGGCCGGGAGCAGGGTTTATCCGGGAGCAGCAGACAGGGAAGGACTCGATGCTGACGGAAAAGCATCGAGTTCTTGTTATATTGCTGGAGGCTATTTAAATATACCGGGTTTTATGGTATACTTTAATTTAAGGTTTTGAGGTGAAATAGAGGTGAAATAAATGCGCTGCCCCTTTTGTTCCGAAGAAAACAGTCGGGTGATTGATTCTCGGACCACCGATAATAATAGAACTATCAGGAGACGGCGGGAATGTTCTGGCTGTCAGAAAAGGTTCACCACCTATGAAAAATATGAGAAAATCCCGCTTTTTGTGAGAAAGAGCGATGGAAGCAAGGAACTCTTCTCGGAAGAGAAAATTCTTTCCGGTCTTTACAAGGCCTGTGAGAAGAGACCGGTTTTCCAGCAGAAACTGGAAAATCTGGTTCAGGAGATTAAATCTGAATTATTAAACATGATGGAACAGGAAGTATCGAGCCAGCAGATTGGCAATCTGGTGATGAAAAAACTTAAGAAAATTGATCAGGTAGCCTATGTGAGATTTGCTTCGGTTTACCGGGAATTTAAGGATGTGGAAAGTTTTAAAGAAGAGCTGGATAAATTGCTTTCAGAGGAGCAGGAAGTCGGGGATGTTTAAAATTGGTTGAGCGGGAGGCCGCTGATGTTTAAGATTGTGGAGCAGGAAGAAACCACCTATTTGAAATTTGAGCCCTGGGAGAAACTGAGCTGCAGTGCCATATTTTCCCTGAAAATGAGGGAGACAGCGGCAGCCAATGCCAGGCTCTATAAAAGTTTAAATATAGATAAAAGTAGAGTTGTGCAGCTTAAACAGGTGCACAGCAGAAATATATTTATTCTCAAAAACAGAGAGAGTTATCAGAAACAGGATCTTTTTCCCGCTGATGCAGTGATATCTTCCCGGGGGAAAATCAGCAATCTGCCTGATGATTCGGCCGGGGAGCAGATTACCGGGGGAAATTCTCCGGTACTTCAGGGAGTTTTTGCTGACTGTGTTCCTGTGTATTTTTGTGAACCCCAAGAGAAAATTCTGGCTCTGGCTCATGCCGGCTGGCGGGGTACCGGTAAAAGAATCTGTTCTGCTGTTTTGCGGGAACTTGCCCTGAGATATGGTGCTGATCCGGAGGGCTGTCAGATTATTATCGGGCCGGCCATCGGAATGAGAAATTACCAGGTTGGTAGTGAAGTTTTTAGATTTTTTTCAAATTACTGGGATGATCCCCGAGAGTTTTTCCAGGACGACCTGCAGAGCTGCGGAGAAGAGAAACAGGAGCAACCGGGGAAATTCTATCTGGACTTGAAGGAAGCCAACCGTCAGGATCTCCTTAGGGCCGGGGCCAAAGAGGAAAATATCTATCTCTCTCCCCGGGATACCTTTAAAGATGGGGATATGTTTTATTCCTACCGACGGGAGGGCGACCAGGCCCGGCGCATGAAAGCTCTGCTTTTCTGGAAGGAGAGCAAATAAGTGTTATCAGGTAATTCTGGTATTTATTCTGAATTTATGGTCCGGGTTTGAGAATATGAGAGATAGAATAGCGGTGCCGGGAATTTTGTCTGCTAAGGACAGATTAACCGGGTTACAGGCTCGACTTGAGATAATGGTTTTTTTAGGTGATAAATTATGGTTGATAATGCTGCTAGCCCTTCCAGATCGGGGAAACCTGTCAGGTCGGGTAAAAATAAGAGTAATTTTTTCTGGAAAGCACTGCTGATATTACTGGTTTTTCTGGTAATTCTTTTTCTGGTGCTCAACCAGGTAGCCGGCAACCGCCCCCGGTCAGAGGTTGTCAGATTTGGAGAAGTAGTGGACCGGGTAAAGTCTGAGGCTCTGCTGATTCGGGATGAACGGGTTTTTACCAGTTCTGCTCCGGGCAGGGTGGAGCTGGCCTGGCCCGAAGGTGAACGGGTCAGCTATGGTGAAGAGGTGGCCTGGCTGGAAACAGCTGAAAACAGGATTGCCGTCTATACCGAGCTTGCCGGAGTTATCAGTTTTGCCCGTGATGGGTATGAGGAGGTACTGCGGCCGGAAAATATTGCTGATTTAAGTTTTGCTAAATATCAGGCTGTTGATCCGGGGTATTCCCATGTAGTAGACGGCCACGAGCTGGAAGAGGGCTCATTTCTTTTTCGGATAGTTGATAATGATCATGTTTATATGGCTTTCCCACTGCCGGAGGAAGAGGTTGAAAGATTTGCCCCGGGAGAAAATGTTTTTATCAGCCGGAACCATACCGAAGATTTGATTCCAGCCCGGATTACCGCTATCAACAGGCGGTCTGAAAATTTAGCCGGTAATGGTGTCGGGAGTGAGAAAGCCCTGCTGGTTATCAGAGTAGATAGATTTAAACAGCAGTGGTTAAATCAAAGACTGGTGGAGAAAACTCTAATTAAAAATATCTATCGCGGTCTGGTTATTCCCCGTGAGGCTGTTTTTTTAACACCTGAAGGACGGGGCGTTCTGGTTCAGGACCGGGATGGATCTCACAGCTTTACCAGGGTTGATGTGATAGGAGGAAATGCCGACAAGCTGGTGGTAGAGGGGCTTGAGATAGGACAGCAGATCATTGCCAATCCAGAATCAGTTGACTATGGCAGGGAGGGTTAATAAGGTGGCAGTATCAGGCCAGGATAAAACATCAGGAAAATTGGATCTGGATCAAACAAAAAAAGAGGATTTGAAAAACAGATTTCAGCAAACTGTCGAAGAAATACTGGCATCAGCTGCAAAAGCGGACCGGGATCCTGAGGATATTAAACTTGTAGCTGTAGGCAAAACTCACCCCCTGGATGAAATAATTTTTTTAACAGGATTGCAGGCTGAAGAGGGTTTCAGGATTGCTGCTCCGGGAGAAAGCAGGGTTCAGGAACTTCTTGATAAAGAAGAGAAGAGGCCGGGGGAGCTTAACTGGCATTTTGTCGGCCATCTTCAGCGCAACAAGGTTAAATATCTGGCCCGGCTGGATAATGTTTCTCTGATTCATTCTCTGGACAGTATCAGGCTGGCCCGGGAGATTAATAAGCGGGCCGGCAAAAATAAGCGACGGATGAAGGTTTTAGTCCAGGTGAATATTGCCGAGGATGAAAATAAGTTTGGTTTTTTTAAGTCAGAAGTGGAGCCCTTTCTGGAGAAGGCTAGAAAATTTGATCACCTGGAAATTTTAGGTCTGATGACAATTCTGCCTCATTTTGATGATCCGGAAAGATGCCGACCCTATTTTCAGGAAATGCAAAATATGCAGCTGATGCTTAAGAAAAAAGGTTATCAGCTGCCGGAACTGTCAATGGGAATGACCAATGATTTTACCATAGCTATTGAGGAAGGTGCCACAATTTTACGGGTAGGACGGGCTTTATTTGGCCCCAGAGATTATTAAAAGGCAGGTGAAATTAAAATGAGTGAAGGTTATTGGAGAAAAATGCTTGATTTTTTCGGATTTGCCGACGAGCAGGAGGAGTTTAACGAAGTCGGGGGTGAGATTGACCGGGATGAAGTTAATGAAAAGGCCTCCCAAAAAAAGAATAAGGTGATAAAATTGAGCAGGACAAAGGATGTTAAGCTGGTGGTACATAGCCCCTCTTCCTTTGATGGAGTCAAGGAAATTGTTGATGACCTCAAGAATTCCCGGGCTGTGATTTTAAATCTGGAGAACAGGGATAAAAGTATGTCCCGAAGATTTATCGACTTCTTAAGCGGTTCAGTCTATGCTTTAAACGGCAGCACCCAGAGACTGGGAACCGGGGTCTTTATTTTTACTCCTCAGGGAATGGATGTGGATGCCAGAGCAATTGAAGATGCCATTAAAAATGAGTTCATCGAAGAATGAGTCTGGTTTAATCCGGGCAGCTTTTTTTCAGGGGGGACAGCTGCATAAAACAGGCCGGTTAACTGCCGTGATGGGTGAATCAGGAAGCTGGTGCAGCCTCTTTTTATGATTCCGACCTACTATGATCCCTGTTAGAAGGGGGCTGTAAACTTAGAAACCGACTTTGAACACAAGCTACTGGATAGCTGCTGGAATAACCGGTAATGGAGGTAAAATCTTGCTGATATATCGTGCTGTAGACGTTTTCTTTCAAATAATGTATCTGCTTTTAATCATCCGGATTATATTATCCTGGGTTGGCCAGGGAATTCCCTATAATTCAGCCTTTCGTGGTTTTATTCAATTTGTCTATGGTGTAACCGAGCCAATTTTAGGTCCGATTCGTCAGGTTCTGCCCAGCTCGGGAATGGGAATTGATTTTTCCCCGATTATTGCCTTTTTCCTTCTGAGAATACTGCAGAGCCTGGTGCTGAATCTGGTCAGTTCAATTTTTGTAATTTAGCGAAGCTCACTTGAATACATCAGGTGAATACATCAGGCCGGAGGAATCTAAATGACAGCAGAAAATAATATGCTTTCCTTTTTAACCAGGGAAGAGGAGCGGGAGTTTGGCAATCGACTGCTGGATCTGGCCGAAACTGTTAAGACCAGAAATTCTTCCCGGGCAACAGAATTTGTCAATCCCCATCAGAAAAAAATAGCGGTTGATATTCTTAATCAGCTGGCAGAAATTAATTACCTGATTTCCGGTGGTTATGAGCAGGCCGAACGGAAGAGAATTTTGATTTTCCCTGATTACCTTTTTCCCGATCATCAGGAGGTCCCTCTCAGCTGTGTCAGGTTCAGCGGCAATTTTGACTTTGTTAGTGTCAGCCACCGGGATTTTCTGGGAGCTCTGCTGGGTCTGGGAATTAAAAGGGATTATATTGGTGATATTCTGGTTCATGATAGCTATACCCAGGCTGTTCTGGCACCGGAAATTTTGCCGGAGGTCAAACTAAATCTGAGTAAAGTTAATGAGGTACCGGTGGAGGTTAAGGAAATATCCTGTGAGGATCTTGTTTTCCGCCCCCGGAATGTCAAGGAAATTCTGGCAACGGTTGCTTCCCTGCGGCTGGATGCAGTTATCAGTGCCGGTTTTGGAGATTCCCGAACCAAAAGCAGCTCTTTGATTTCCGGCGGACAGGTCAAACTAAACTGGAAGCCGGAAACTGATCCCGCAGCCGAGGTTGAGATTGGTGATGTAATTTCCATCAGAGGCCGGGGAAGACTGATTGTAGCAAAAGATCGGGGGATTTCAAACAGCGGCAGAATCAAGCTTACAATTGAAAGAATTACCTGAGGAGAAAGGTTTCTTAAGACAATTTTAGACTGTTTAAGACTTTCTGATTTGATCTGAAAATATAACAGAGGACTGAATTTAGTATCATTGCCCGGATGATAACCGGCTGGAGACTGAATTTTAAACTGGTAGATTATCGGTGATTGATTATCTGCCGATTGATTCTTTAGCATAGTATTATTTATACTGGTTGATAATAGTTGATTGATTTACTTTAGTGTTGATTGTTAGTTTTATGATTTCAGCTTTATGGATTTCAGCTTTATATTTAAGGTTTTTGTAATAGAAGTGGCTGGCACCTGAAGGTTTGAAAATTATCTATTTTAGCGGGAGGGATTTATATGAAGTTTTCACCCCTGGACATTTATAACAAAGAGTTTAATAAATCGACTTTTGGTTATAATTCTACCCAGGTTGATGAATTTCTGGATGAGGTGGGACTGGCCTATGAAAGGCTGCTGAAAGATTACAGTTCTCTGGAAGAAGAGAAAAAGAGACTGGAGGAAAAACTGGAGAACTATGAAAGCATTCAGGATAAACTGGAAGAAACATTGAACCGGGTCCAGCGCACTGTGGAAGAGCAGTCAGCTCGAGCCCGGCAGGAGGCAGATAGAATCAGAAGACAGGCCGAGAAGGAAGCTGACAATATCCTGAGGCAGGCCCGGAACGAGGCTGACAGCATAAAACGGGAAGCCCGGCAGGAGATTCAGGGAGAAAAATCCAAAATTGAAAATCTGAGAGAGCAGAAGGAACTTTTCAAGATTCGGTTTCGTTCTCTGTTGAAAAATTATATGAGAGTTGTGGATGAAGGAGTTGAGAAACTGGATCAGGCTGAAAGTCAAATGATTGAAGGGGTTCCTGAGGGAGTTCTGGATGAAGAAGAGCAGGATCGCCAGAGAGCTGATTTTGAGGAAACTCAGCAGTATACCGGTGAATATTCTGCTGAAGAAGAAAGTTATGCTCAGAGCAGATATCAGGAAGGGGAAGAGCCCTCTTTCCAGGGCGGAAATAATAGAGCAGAGCAGCTAGACTTTAAAGAATATGATAATGAGCAAAAGGCTCAAAGCCACAACAGGGAGGAGAGAGAGGAGCAGAGTTCTGAAAATAAGCAGCAGGAAAAGGCTAAAGAAAAGGGTGAAGATGAAAAGAGACGGCAAGAAGAGGAAGAACAGGCCGGCGGCCAGAACCGAAATCCCGATCTGGATGATACTAAAATTAAGGAATAACCAGGTTTATCTGCCTGCATGAGAAAAATACTGGCAGAAGAAACACCGGTATTTGCCAGCAGCGGCAACAGGGGAGATAAAAATGCAGGAAGGCACAGGTACAGTTTTTCTGCCTTGAGGGAGTTGATTAATGTGAAAATCAAAAAGGAATATGTTAAAATACTGGATCTGGAGAATGAATTTGAAGCAGGTCTGCTGAGCAAGGAATTAGAGGAACTGGAAATTCCCCATGAAATTCACTCTCTCCATGATCAGGCCTTTGACGGCCTCTATCAGATGCTGCATGGCTGGGGTTTTGTAACCGCTCCTCCCGGGAGGGCTGAAGAGATAAAATCAATTTATCAGGATCTTTTGAAGGACATTGACAGGAAAGAAACAGGTCTGGAAAAGGAAGAAAATGAAGAAAATGAAGAAACGGAGGAAGTTCAGGAAGAGTAAAATGTTATTCTGATGTTAGGATGATTGGATGATTTATATTATATTTCTGGTGATGGTTTTGCTGGACCGTCTGAGCAAATTTTATATAAGCAATAATTTTGTCCTGGGTGAAAGCGAAATTATAATCGAAGGGATGCTGCAGTTTACCTATGTCAGGAATACTGGTATTGCCTTTGGGCTGCTGGCAGGTAGAGGCTGGCTCTTAATCTTACTGCAGGCTCTGGTAATAGCTTTGCTGCTGGTATTAAAACTGCGTTATTTCCCCTCTCAAATGTTGATAAATTTCTGCTTTGCTGCTCTGCTGGCAGGAGCAATCAGCAATCTGCTGGACAGAATTTTATTCGGATATGTGATTGACTTTGTAGATATAGGCATCTGGCCTGTTTTTAATCTGGCCGATGTCTTTATTGTGGCAGGTGCGGCTGGTTTGATTCTTCTGGTTCTGAAAGAAGAGTTCAGGGCTGTTTCCAGAAAAAATTCCACCTGATAAAATACTGAAATCCAGTCTGAAAACGAAGATACAGGGTTTTAATTGCAACAGAATATTTGTCCTATCAGAATTTAGGAGAGCAATTATGGAAAAAGCCGAGGAAATTATTAAAATAGAAGCTGAAGATAAAGCCGGCAGGCTGGATAAATTTCTGGCCAGGAGGCTGCCCTCCTTTTCCAGAAGCCAGCTGCAGCGGCTGATTGAAGAGGGCAGGGTGAGAATTAACCAGGAAGAGGTTTTAAAAACATCCCGGGAGGTAAAGGCAGCTGATATAATTACCCTGGAAGTCCCACCCCCGGAGGAGACCGGCCTTGAGCCGGTGAATCTGGGAATTGAAATCATATATCAGGACCGGGATCTGGCAGTTATCAATAAACCTGCCGATCTGGTGGTGCATCCAGCGGGCACCCATGAGGGTCCCACCCTGGTTGAGGGGCTCCTGGCCCAGCTGGATAATCTTTCAGGAATCGGCGGCCAACTCAGACCGGGAATTGTCCATCGACTTGATAAAAACACCACCGGTATAATGGTTGTAGCGAAAAATGACAGGGTTCATCAGGAATTGAGCCGGCAGTTTAAAGAACGCTCGGTAAAAAAAGCCTACCGGACCATTGTCGGGGGGCACCCTGAACATGACCGGGCCAGAATTGAGGCTCCCATTGGCCGGGACCCGGCAGACCGCAAAAAGATGACTGTTCGGCCCGAAAACAGCAAAAGGGCAGTTTCCCGTTATCAGGTTTTAGAGAAGTACCCGGGATTTTCGGAACTCAGGGTGGAACTTTTAACCGGGAGAACTCATCAGATCAGGGTGCATATGGAATTTATCGGACATTCCATTGCCGGTGATAAAAAATATGGCGGTCAGGTAAGTTTCAGGACAGCCGGAAGCGGGGTTTTTGAAGTAAAAAGGCCGATGCTGCATGCCTGGCAGCTGGGATTTATTCATCCCGGGAAGGGAGAATTTAAAGAGTTTGAGGCTTTATTGCCGGAGGATTATTTAAGTTTTCAGCAGTATTTAACCTCAAGCTGAACTTCGGATAAAACTTATTTTTACTGCTAGAATTTTGCTGCAGCTTCTGCAGCCGGGGTAATTTTATTATGATTTTCCGGAATTATTTCTTTTATTTTATATTTTTAAAATGTTTTAGCTAAGGGGTCCTTTCAGGCCTTTTAATGATAGACTAATGAGAGATTCATTTAATTTGCGGGAATTAATTGCCAAGATGTTGCAGGAATTAGAGAAAAGTTTATCGAATAGTAATACAGAAAAAATTATAACGGGAAGGGTTGGTGTTAATCTTGGCTAAATATGACACGAAGGATATTCGCAATTTTGCCCTGATATCTCACGGCGGGGCTGGAAAAACAACTTTTACAGAAATGGCACTGGTTAAGGCCGGTGTTAAAGGTGAAGCAGGTACGGTGGAACGGGGTAATACCGCCTCGGACTTTACTCCCGAGGAGAAAGACAAGCAGTTTTCTATAACCAATTCCTACTTTTCGTTTCCCTGGAATAATCGACAGATAAACCTGATTGATACACCAGGTTATGCTGATTTTCGAGGAGAGGCTGCCAGTGCTCTGAGCATGGTAGAGGGAGCACTTCTGCTTATAGATGCCAGCAGTGGTGTGGAAGTAAATACCCATTATGTCTGGGAAAAGGCCCGGGAAAATGAGCTCTGCAAGTTTATTTTTATCAATAAGGTTGATAAGGATGAGGTGGACTTCAATGCCGTTCACGAGGAACTGCAGGATTTTTGCGAGGAGAATTTGCTGCCGCTGACGATCCCGGCCGGCACCGGCGAGGATTTTCAGGGGATTATTGACCTGCTCTCCGGTAAGCTGATTACCGAAAACGGGGAAACTAAGGAAATTCCCGAGGAGTTTCAGGATCAGGCCGATGAGTACCATCTTGAACTGATTGAATCGGTGGTTGAATCTGATGATGAATTAATGATGAAGTATCTGGAAGATGAAAAAATTAGTGATGAAGAAATTACCGGTGCCCTCTTTAATTCGGTGGAGCAGAAGATGACGGTGCCGATTTTTGCCGGGGTTGCCAGCCGGAACTTTGGTGTCAAAAGAACCCTGGATTATCTGGTCAAGCTGATTCCCGATCCCACCAACCGTCCTTCTCTCAAGGACATTAACGGTGAAGAAGTGGAGCTTAACTTCTCGGCGGAGAGCGATGTGCTGGCCCAGGTCTGCAAAACCATGGTTGACCCCTATATCGGTAAGCTGTCAATCTTTCGGATGTATAACGGCCGCCTCCAGAAGGGCGATGAGCTTTACGTCCCCAGGCTGGATGATAAACTTAAAGCCAGCAAGCTTTATAAGATAAATGGTTCCGAGCAGAATGAAGTTGAGAAACTGCTGGCTGGCGATATCGGGGCGGTGGCCAAGATCGGGGAATTGGAAACTTCCGATACGATTACCGAACCTGATAATATTGTGGAGCTGAAAAAGCTTAAGCTGCCAGAACCGATGCTGATTCAAAAGGTTACCAGCAAGGAGGGGCAGGATGATGAGAAGATGTCCAATGCCATCCAGCGCTACAGCCAGGAGGATTTGACCTTCAAGGTTAACTTTAACCGGGAGACCAAGGAGCTTCTGGTCCACGGAATGGGTACCGTGCATCTGGATGTAATAAAGAAGGTCTGTCAGCGTAAGTTTGATGTCAGCTTTGATACCAGCGAACCCAGTGTGGAGTATAAAGAGACGGTTCAGAGCAAGGTTGATGTTGAAGAGAAATACAAAAAGCAATCCGGCGGCAGGGGACAGTACGGTCATGTTATGATGAAATTTGAGCCCCTGCAGCGGGGTAAGGGCTTTGAATTTGAAGAAGAAATCTTTGGTGGTGCTGTACCCAGTCAGTATATTCCTGCCGTGGAGAAGGGAGTCAGTGAGGCCATGGAAGAAGGTGTGCTGGCCGGCTACCGGGTAGTTGACCTCAAGGCCATCCTCTATGATGGCTCCTATCATGATGTCGACTCTTCGGAGATGGCCTTTAAGATTGCGGCTTCCAAGGCCTTCAAGAAGGCTATGGAGCAAGCCAAGCCGGTGCTGCTGGAGCCAATTATGAAGATTAAAGTGGTGGTTCCCGATGACTTCATGGGCGATATTATGGGAGATCTCAACTCCCGCCGGGGCAGAATCCTGGGCATGGATCCCAGTGATGGCAAGCAGATTATCAACGCCGAGGTGCCCCAGGCCGAACTCTTTTCCTATGCCACCGACCTCAAGTCTATCACCGGCGGTTACGGTCAGTTCTCCATGGAATTTTCTCACTATGATAAGGTACCCCAGCAGGAAGCTGAAGATATTATCAGACAGCGGAGAGCTGAGAAGGAGTAGTAGACCGGTCTCTTTCAGGCTTGAGGCTAATTAATTTAATTCATCAGCTGAGATACAATTGATTAACTGTTTGCTGGCCCTGTCGGTGCATTATGATGCAGCCGGCAGGGCTTTTCTGCTATACAGGAAAATAGATGAAGAAGTTTTATTTCAGATATATTTCAGATATGTTATAATTAAAAAAATGGTTAATTTGAAACTGTCAGGGAAAATAACCTGATTTTAGCAGGAAACTGCAGCGGGGTGATGATATGGCTGAAGAGAGAGAGGATCTTGATTTCTTAAAAAGTTTCACAGTTTTTGAGGATCTGACCCGGGAGCAGCTGGCCCAGGTGACCGGAGAACTGATCCGGAAAAGATACCAGTCCGGCCAGACTATTTTTTTTGAAGAAGAAGAGGGCAGCCAGATGTATTTTGTTCGTTTCGGCCGGATTAAGATACTCAGGACTTCCAGTGAAGGCCGGGAGCAGATCATTAAATTTCTGGGAGAAGGTGAGGTCTTTGGCGAGGTAGTTCTCTTTGGAATAGAGAGGTACCCGGTTTCGGCAATCTGTCTGGAAGACTGTGAGCTTGATGTTTTAACCAGGCAGAGTTTTCAGGATTTTTTTCTGGAGCATCCCGAGATTGGTCTGGGAATGCTGGAGACCATGGCTCAGAAACTTTACTATTCCCAGAGCAGGATAAAAAGCCTATCACTGCAGGATTCCCGCAGCAAAATTATTCAGTCTCTGCTGCAGCTTAGCGGAGAGGATAAAACTGTTAGAATTCAGGATTTAAATCAGCAGCAGCTGGCTAATTTTCTGGGGATGACCAGAGAAACGGTCAGCAGAAACTTAAGCCAGCTTAAAAAGGATAATTATATAAAAATGGAAGGTCGGGAAATTATCATCCCGAACCGCGAGGAACTCAGAAAGCTTATTGAGTAGAAATCTTCAGGAGATAATTTGCTTTTTAACCTTAAGACCGGTGCCGGGATAATACCAAACAGCCGGGTTTGAGCAGAAGGCAACTATCTGACCGATTGGATAAAACTGATTCACTGAAGTTCAACAGGAATCTATGCAGAAATAGGCAGCTGTTTTAATAGAGGTTAAGTAGATGTTTAGCTGGAGAAATCGAACTGATAAGGAGGATGTCCGGACTTGAAATTTCTTTTAATTACTTTAAGTGCTATCCTGATTATTCTGCCGCTCAGCTATCCCGGTCTCTTTTTTCTGGCCTGGCTGGCTTTGATTCCGGCTTTATTTGTGCTGGAGAGAGAAGTATCACTGAAGAAAAGTTTTTTCTGGGGCTGGCTGCTGGGAATTATACTTTATGCCGGAGCCAGCTACTGGCTTTTCTATCCTTTGAGAGATTTCAGCGGTTTACCCTATCCGCTGGTTATCGCGCTGACCCTGATTTTACTGGCGGTTGCCGCTTTAAGCCGGGGTATCTGGGCGGTTCTTTACAGACTTTTCAGTGGAGAGAAAGGTGATTCTCTGATTGTGCTGACTGCCAGCTGGATCAGCATCGAGTATCTGATGGCCCAGCTTTTTCCCTATTATCCCTTTGGCAGCCTCAGCCTGACCCAGGCGGACTTTTCTCCTTTTCTTCAGCTGGCAGAATGGGGCGGCAGTTATCTGGTGGCTGCGGCTGTTCTGCTGGTAAACGGACTGCTTTTTAAATCACTGCTGAGGCAGAAGCTGGGCTATGCCCTGCTGGTAGGGCTGCTGATGCTGGTTACCATGTACGGTGCCAATCAAAGCCTGGAACCGATTCAGGAAAGAAGCCGGGCAGCCGAGGAGACATTAAGTCTGGGTGTGGTTGAGACCGAGATAACCCAGGAAGATAAGTGGCTGCCTGAGAATATTGAGTATAACCTTCAACAGGCAGCGGAACTGGGCAGCGAGGCTTACGAGCAGGGAGCAGAACTGGTAATAATGCCGGAGACAGTCCTGACCTTTGATTATCTTAGAAACAGCTATTACAGGGATATGTTTCATGAAACCCTGGAGCAGGACGGCTATCTGCTGGTGGGAAGTCAGTCAGTGATGGAAGATCCTGAGAAGCAGTATAACAGCATTTTTCTGGTTGATCCCGACCAGGAGGTGCTGGGCAGATACAATAAAAGAATTCTGGTACCGGGGGGTGAAAGTGTACCTCTGCCCGGGGTTCTGGAGTTTTTTACGGGGGAAAGATGGTATTCGCTGACGCCCGGTTCGAACAATCAGGTGCTGGCTCTGCCGGAGAGAGAAAATGAGATTGAGGTTGAAAATGAGGAAAATAATTTTCAGGAGAGAATTTCCTTCCAGGTGCTGATCTGTTCGGAGATCCTTTATGCTCCCCGGGAGATTGAGGAACTGGTTGATCAGCAGTTTATTGTAAATCCTTCCAATGAAGCCTGGTTTGGCATTGGTAACCTGCAGACCCAGATGTGGCAGTCAGCCCGGCTCCGGGCAGTGGAAACCAGGATGCCGGTGATCAAGGCTGGAAATTATGCTTATTCCGGTAAAGTTTTTGCCGATGGCAGTTATCAAACAATTGAGGGTGCTGAGGTTCTGGAAATAAGGCTGCTTAAGGGCGGCCGGGAGAGGACCTTCTATCAAAAATATGGTGATTATCCTGCCTATCTGGCTCTGCTGCTGGTTTTGATTATTGGTCCGGCCTATAAGCTTTACCAGGCTGCTTCCTGAGGATTGGGGGAATCGAGAGTGGGGGGATAGTGGGGTGAACCCGAGAGAGGGCGAACCCGGTACCACCATATACGGTACCACCATATATGCCTCCTATTGCCCCCGCTTAACTATCTCAGCGATAATCTCCTTTTCAGGCGTGACATAGAGAGTCTGGTGATTGTCATAATAGACGATGCCCGGCTTGGCCCCTTTCGGCTTTCTCACATTCTCAATTTCGGTATAGTCAACAGGGACATTGCTGGACTGACGGGCCTTGCTGAAGTAGGCTGCCAGCAGGGCAGCCTCTTCAATAGTGCTTTGAGGTATTTCCTCGCTGGTGTGATTTTTTATAATTACATGGGAGCCGGCAATTTTGCGGGTATGGACCCAGATATCTCCCCCGGTAGCTATTTTTTTGGTCAGCCTGTCATTCTGACGGTTATTCCTGCCGACCAGAATTTGAAAACCATCAGCGGAATAATATTTGCGGGGAGGAGCCTTGCTGGCAGATTTTTGCGAGCTCTGCTGCTGTTTTTTTATATAATTTTCTTCCCGGAGTTCTTCATTAATTTCTGCCAGATCCTCTCTACTTTCAGCCTGCTCAATTTCCAGTTCAACCCGCTGTAGATATTTATCCTCATGGCGCAGCCGGGCCAGCTCCCGGATCAAATGATCCCGGCTTTTCTTAAGCTTGCTGTGCTTTTTGAAGAGCCGGTTAATATTTTCTCCAGGGCTCCTTTCCGGATCCAGCGGAATGGTGGTTTTGGGCTGGTCCTCCTGGTAATAATCAACGACCTTTATTTCCTCCTGGCCGGGGGCTATTTTGTGCTTCTGAGATTTTAAAAGCTCCCCCCATTTCTGATATTTATCTGCCTCTGAACTTTTCTCAAGTTTTTCCCGGACCTTTTCCTGCTGGCTGTGGTTCTTATCGAGGTAGTTATTGATAATACCAAAAAGCCTTTCCTTCTCCCGGAGGAAGTCCTTTTTTACGATGTGCTCCCGGTAATAAAAATCAAACAGCTCTCTCAGGGTGGGGAAGTGCAGGTCTTCAACCCCGGACTGATGATCCAGGGGAAAAGCCGACTGATAGACGATTTCACCTTCTTCATCCCGGCCCAGCACCGGCTGAAAATCTTCCGTTTTAATCAGTTCAATGTAATTAAAAAGACTATCTTTTATGGCAATCTCCTCCCGGCGGGAAAGCTCGTGATAGTTGATTTCCGGGTCAATTCCGGCCTGAAAGACCATCTCCCGGGCTGATTCGGGGCCGATCCCCTGAACATTGTTGAGGACTGCCCGGAAGGCATATTTGCGAAAATCATCGCCCAGCCGCTCCCACCAGATTTCCTCGGTCAGCTCCTTGGGGCTGACCTTATCCTGGGCCGGGGGGTAGCGGTAGTCGGCTTTGGGGATTAATTCCCGGGCCGATTTATCATCGGGTCCCAGACGTTTCATAGCATCCAGCACTGTGCCACCGGAATCCACCAGGATTACATTGCTGTAGCGGCCCATGATCTCCAGGTAAAGGCGGTAAACTGTGGAATTGCTCTCAATATCAATCTCCAGCATCCTTTCCAGTCCGGGCTGGCTGATTTCCTTAATCCGGCCGTGAGTAAGGTGTTTGCGCAGCACCATAGCAAAGGTCGGGGGCTGAGAGGGGTTGTCAAAATCAATATCAGAAAGATGAACCCGGGACTGCCGGGGGTCGATGACAGCCAGCAGCTGATAATTCTGCTGATTATTTCTTAGATCTATAGTGAGAAAATCCTTTTTTGGTTGATATATTTTATTTACTTTGGCTCCCAGCAGCTCTCCGGCCAGCTCCTGGCGGCAGGCTGCCAGCATAATTCCATCTATTGCCATAATGATCACCTCATAACATAACGATATCATCTAACAAATCTCTTGTAAATAAGGGCCGAGAACTTTCTTGCTTAAAAGAAGTTACTGTGTTATTATTATTTAAAATAGAACCATTATAGCATCAGGACAGCAATTAACAGCAGTCTACACCGGTATACTTTTCCTTATTGGCCTACATAGCCAGTTACGGGCTGTCAGGCCAGGCAGCAGGAGCTGTCGGGCCTGAAACAGGGCGGCCAGGACGGCAGATAAGGGTTCAGGTCAAATAAAATATAGGAGGGCTATTATGAAGGTCAAACTGATAAATATTGGTTTTGGCAATATTGTGGCCGGCAACAGAGTCATAGCGGTGGTCAGTCCGGAATCAGCCCCGATTAAAAGAATAATCCAGGAAGCCCGGGAACGGGGCATGCTGGTTGATGCCACCTACGGCCGCCGGACCAGAGCTGTTATTATAACTGATAGTGATCACATTATTCTTTCGGCCATTCAGCCGGAAACAGTATCCCACCGGTTGAATGACGAGGACGAGGAGTGAGCATTTCGGGGGTGAGACTGTGTCTGAAGGTATTTTGTTTGTCCTTTCCGGCCCCTCAGGTGTGGGCAAGGGAACGGTCCTGGACCGGCTTTTTGAAACCTACAACGGCATTAATTATTCAGTATCGATGACAACCCGGGAACCACGTCAGGGCGAGGTTGAAGGCGAAGATTATTTTTTTGTGTCCGAAGAAGAATTTAAAGAAATCATGGACCGAAATGGTTTTCTCGAGACAGCCCGGGTTCATGGTAACTATTATGGCACTCCCCGCAGTTATGTAGAGAAGACCCTGGCAAAGGGTGAGGATATAATTCTGGAAATAGATATTCAGGGAGCCAATCAGGTCCGGGATATTTTTCCTGAAGCAGTCTTTATTTTTCTCAAGCCCCCATCGCTGGAAGCTTTGAGCAGAAGACTGGATAAAAGAGGAACGGAATCCCGGAAATCCCGGGAAATCAGGCTGGAAAATGCCAAAGCTGAGATGGCTGAAGCCGATAAATTTGACCATGTGGTGTTAAATGATAAACTTGATAAAGCGGTATTGAAGTTAAAAGCAATTATTGAGAGAGAAAGAAAGGAGGAAATAATATGATTTCCAGACCTTCTCTGAATGACCTGAAAGATAAGGCAGATAGCCCCTTTACAATAGTAATCATGGCTGCCCGGAGAGCCAGAAATCTCAATGAGGGAGGCCGGGAACTTTTAAGTGAATACCGGGGCAAGAAACCGGTTTCCAAGAGCCTGGAAGAGATCGAGGCTGGGGTCATTTCCTATGAGAAGAACAACCCCAACAGCGTAAAATAGGGGCAGCTTTAAACAGGATTATTGGGTTATGCTGGAGCCCATTATTTTGATAATTTTGGAGTCCATTATGATTATAAAATTATAAAGCATTCTTAAAATAATGTAACATTATTTTAGTAGATATAGAGTAACAAGGTAATTATAGATAGTTAGAAGAAATAATAATCTGTTTTTGTATTTTATAAATGATTTTTTAAATATGATTTTTTAATAAGTCAATAAATATCTATTAACAGGAGAAAGAGGAGATTTGGACTGTTACAGGCAATAGAGCTAGATAACCCTGGCTATAACCAAAAATGGCGCCTGATGGCGCTGAGGAGATAAAATTATCAGTTAAGGAGATAAAACCATGGGTAAAAACATTCTGCTGGGAGTAACCGGCGGCATTGCCGCCTATAAGACGGCAGCGGCAGCCAGCGCACTGACCAAGCAGGGGCATAATGTATTTACAGTGATGACCGAGTCAGCCTGTGAATTTATTTCACCTCTGACCTTTCAGTCCCTGACCGGCAACCCGGTGGAGGTTGATATGT
>LKMJ01000174.1_pt1 | contig 42258 bp, 37 predicted proteins | sample 643391 | NCBI WGS metagenome assembly LKMJ01 (sample SAMN04112250, study PRJNA286221) | soda lake metagenome | biome: soda lake; feature: Kulunda Steppe; material: water; isolation source: sample PL-Br10 brine of Picturesque Lake | place: Russia: Kulunda steppe | collected 2010-07 | reverse complement strand
CGAAGACCACCTCGGCATTGACTCCGGGTGGCAACGTCTCCTGGAAACGGGCCAGCTCCTGACGCATCTGCCCGGCCCAGGCATCAATGCGGCGGCTTTCCTGCATCCGCACACCCAGGAAGATGGCGTCCCGGCCATTCCAGAGCGCACGCTCCGCCGCCGGATCAGCCTGTCCCTTGTGAACCTCGGCCACGTCCCCAACACGGACCGTGTGGCCATCACGCACCTGTACCGACACATCCCTGATCCGTGCCAGATCCGAGAAATCCCCATCCAGTGTCACGGCCCGTCGCGACTGGCCGGAGTCGATTACACCGCCGGGCTGGCGCACATCAGCGGCCTCCAGCGCACCGGCAAGCTGGTCCACAGACAGGCCCATGAGTGCCAGCTCCTGGGGATCCACCTGCACCTGGACTTCCTCATCCAGACGCCCGAACAGGTTGGTATAGTCCGTCCCCGGCATGGCCTGGTACTGCTCCTCCAGGCGATCGGCGTAACGACCGAGAATGGTCTGGCCGGAACCGGAACCCTCGTCCAGCGTCAGCGCAATGACCATGGTGAAGGCGTAGAAGCGGTCATCCACAAGGCGGGGCGAGCGCGCTGTCTCCGGCAGCCGCGGCTCGGCATCCGCCAGCTTGTCACGCACGCGGCTCCAGATGGGTTGAACGTCGTCGACGTCGTCCGCCAGCTCAATGGCGATGGTCGCAATGCCTTCCCGGGAGGTTGAGCTGACCGTATCGATTTCAGAGAGTGTGCGCAGCTCTTCCTCAAGCACCCGCGCTACCAGTGCTTCCACCCTTTGTGGATCGGCACCGGGGTATTCCGCCAGAACCTGGGCATTGCGGGCCGTGATGCGCGGATCCTCCTGCCGGGGCAGGGTCTCAATGGCTGCCAGCCCGGAGACCACCAGCAGCCCAAGCACCATGGCGAGCAGTCGCCGATTGAACAGCAGCGATTGCATCAGCGAGCCCCCTCCCCGTCGCTGAGCCGCACCCGCTGGCCGGGCACCACCCGCTGGACACCCTGATCAACAATACGGGTTCCCGACTCAACACCGCCACGCACCAGAGCCCGGCCCGAGGCACTGTGCAGCCACTCCACATCGGCCCGGCGCACAACCCAGACGTCCTCATCCTCCGGCTCAAGAATCAGAAGCGCCCATAGACCGGACCGGGCGCCGATCAGCGCCTGCTCCGGCACCACAAAGCCCGCCTGCTCGAGCCGCCTGACCCGGTCAATCCGCACCATCTGGCCCGGGACGAATCCATGGCCGGAATCCACCAGTTCCACCCGCAGTGTGCGGGTCCGTCGCTGCGGGTCCACTTCCGCAAGCCACTGGCGTACCTGTCCTTCCACGGACTCATCGCCCACCCGCAGACTGACGGCATCACCGGGCTGCCAGTCGTCTGCATAATGGCCCGGCACCCCGATGCGGGCCTCCAGTGTTTCGGGATTCATGACCCGAAAGGCCGGTGTCCCGGCTGATACAGCACTTCCACGATCAACCATCCGTTCCACGACAACGCCATCAAAGGGCGCCCGCAATACGGCATCTTCAAGGTTGGCGGCAATTACGGCCTCACGCCCGACCAGGCTGTTGAGCTGACCCTCAAGGCGGCGACGCTCAGCTATGGCCTGATCCAGTTCCCGCTCAGTGCTTGCACCATCCTGTTTCAGATCACGCTGGCGGCGCTCTTCCTGTCGCGCCAGATCCAGTGCCGCTTCAGCGGCTTCAATCTCACCCTCAATCTCGCGCCGCTGGCCTTCAAGACGGCGCCGGTCGATGGCCGCCAGAGGCTGGCCCTTCTCAATGCGGTCGCCCTCATCAACGTCGACTCTGGCAACACGGCCGCTGGGCTCAAAACTCAGGATGCCTGATTCCCGGGCTCGCAGGGTTCCGGTATGGGCAGTGGGTACCTCAAACCGGGTCACCGGCTCCAACACACGCGAGCTGACTGCAGGCAACGCTTCCGGCGAAGCCGCCTCTCCGGCAGATGCTCCACGCTCGGAATACACCGCCAGCAGGATCACTGCAGCGGCGGTTAAAGCCGCCAGTACCAGTAATGGCGCAAGCACTCGGGAAGGGATCAACCGAATTCTCCTTTATTGTTTTCGTGCGTTCAGCTGCCGTTCAGGTTAAGGCAATCCACCACACCAATCATGGCACAACTGCCGGATCGCCCCGGTGACAGGGCCAATGAACCACCGGCCCCGACACGTCACACTCACTCTGTCTGAAAGTCATTTCAGGCCTTTCATGACCGTTTGGCGCCCGGCTACCCTGCCCGGGCGCCCTTTTCCGCCGCCCCGAACCCCTCTTGCCCTGAAGGCCAGCTCTGCGGCAAAGTCAGCGTATGAAGACCAACTGGATCAGCCACCGCGGACTCGCTGAGCGCTACACCGAAAACAGCCGTAACGCCTTTGAAGAAGCCATGGACGCCGGCTTTACGGAGCTGGAAACCGACCTGCGCAGCACAGCAGACGGTCACCTTGTGCTCCACCACGATTCCAGCCTCCTGCGAACCGCTGGTCAGAACGCCCGCATCGAGGACCTGAGTCTGGATGAGTTCCAGCAGGTTCGCTACCTCGATGGGCAGAATGGGCTCATTTTCGCGGATTTTGCGGATCGCTTCCGTGAAGCACGCTGGATTCTGGATATCAAGCCGGAAAGCGCCGCCACCAGCCTGCACCAGCTCAAGCGCTGGGCCGACGAAACCGGTAACCGGGACTGGCTGGTGCGAAATGCCCGTTTTCTGGTCTGGAACCGACGCACCCACCAGCTTCTGAAAACGCTCTTCCCGGATGCGGTCACCCTGGCGGATGAGAAAGAGTGCCGCAGAGCCGGCATGTCCATCCTGTGCGGCCTGCCTTTTCTGGGAAGTATCCTCCCGGCGCGCACCTATTCCCTGCCACCGCGCTTTCTCGGCGTTGACCTTTACCAGCCCACGGTCACCCGTCATTACCACAACAAGGACGCTCACCTGCTGGCCTACCTGCCGGAAAAGGAAACAGACGTCGCCCGGGCCCTGGAAGCCGGAGCGGATGAAATCCTGATCAATGGCCGGCCACCCAGACTGTGACCTGACCTGCGTCTCACCACCAGCTTTCCGGGCGTGAAACGTCACACGGAGGGCTCGTATGGACTGATTCAGGGTGTAGAATGGAGTATCCTGAAGTCTACGCGGCCAATCGGAGTTGCCCGGCGATGAAACGAGGTGTCGGTATTGGAAACCGTCTTCTGCGAAAAGGCTTCACCATCCTGTGCAGCCTGCTGCTGAGCCTTTCCCCCGTCTTCGCCGGGGAGAAACTGGTACTGGCAGGCCCGCCCTGGGCCCCTTTCCTCTATGAAGAGAATCCGCACACCGGTCTGGCATCAGAAATTGTCACAGCCGCCTTTGCCAAGAGCGGCTATGAGGTGGAAATACTGCCGCTGCCGTGGCGACGCATCATGTGGCACGTCGAGTCGCAGGAAATTGATGGCGTGGCCGGAATCTGGCGTTCCGCGGAAAGAGACGAGATGCTGCATTTCAGCACCCCCTATCACGTCAACCGCATCGTGATCGCCTCAAACCAGGAAACACCCATCATCGATGGCCAGCTCGAGCACCTGCATGGCCAGAAGGTTGGGTTCCGCCGCGGCGCCTACTACGGTGATGCCATCATGGAAGACGACGACATTCAGCGCCAGGCCGTGAGCAATGACCGCAACATGCTGCACATGCTGGCCGCCCAGCGACTCGATGCCGGCATTGGTGACTACCTCATCCTTGAGCACATCATCCGCGCCAACCCGCACCTCCGTGCCCGCATACATCTCGACCGGGAATCCCTCGTGGATATCCCGATCCATGTCGCCATGGTCGAGGGACGCGGTGACGCCGGCCAGCGCACGGAGGACTTCAACCGCGGACTCCAGCAGCTCCATGATTCCGGGCGCTTACTGGAGATACTGCAGGACTACGGCGTGGAGAGCCTTCCCCCCAGAATCGACGAACATCTCAACAGCAACTGACACCTGAACTCAGCAGCACAGCTCATGGTCAACCTTTGAGACAACTCTCATTTTGTCGTCTCCAGAGCTGTTAATCTTTCCCTGCCATTCAACTCACAGGGAAACCCGCCATGCAGGAGCGCATCAAGGGGGGCGTGGTTGTCTTACTGCTGGCCGTTCTGGCCGGTGGCTGCACGTTCTATCACTCCGTGGGCAAAAGCGCCGGCGCTTACGTGCGCACAGTCTCCGGGTCTGACTTTGAGCCCGTGTCCAGCGATGAGTGGAATCAGCGGGAACACGCGCTGATCTATTTCTACCGCCCCCAGTCGCAATGGGCGAACGACGAACTCTGGGCGCCGAGCGTGTACCTGGACGACACGCATTACTTCAATCTTCGCAGCAACGGTTATACCTGGCTTGAGGTCTATCCGGGAGAGCGCCGGATTGACATGAGACGCCCCTTTATCGGTCTGGAAGCGCTCGGCGGGACTTTTGACCATATCGTCGAAACCACACTGACCGTGGAAGCAGGAGAAACCTATTACATCCGGTATTCCGAAGTGGACGAACCAGAGAGCGTCCATGACTCGCTGGAGAATGAGCACCCCCTGGCCAATACCGATGCAAGACTGGTTGACTCAGCAACCGCACTGCCGGAGCTGCGCGAGACCCATTTTCTGGACAGCCAGCTGCTGGCGCTCAACAACGCCGGCGGCTCCATTGTCCGGGACAACCTGACAACGGATTTCGATCAACGCGAGGCGCAACTGGAAGAGCGACGTGAAGCGGAAATCGAAGCGCTCAAACGCCAGGGCCACTATGAGCCACCTCCCTGGTACTGGCCATTCGGCCAGGGCCAGCCCACAAAACCTCTGGAAACCGATGCGGAACTGCAGGCACTGGCGTCCCAACGCGAGTCCTATCTCGCGGATTGCTGTCAGTGGGGTGTGTGGAAGCGCCAGTGTGACCAGCCGGATCAGCCCTGCCAGATACAGGACTGACTGCGCCCCTCATCCGGCGTGAACCCACACCACCTGCTTCCAGAGCACGGCCTGTTCACCTATCCTATGGGATTGAGTCGTAACACAGGGAAGCAGCAATGCACATCACATCAAAATACACGGCTTCACTATTCGCTGGGGTAGCCCTGAGCCTGACCGCCCAGGCTGACACCGTCTCACCGGAACGCGCGGAAATGCTCGCCGGCAGCTGCGCCAACTGTCACGGCACCGAGGGCCGGCTTTCCGGGGCTGTCCCCGCCCTCGCCGGGCGTCCGGCCAGCACACTGGAAACCATGCTGCTGTCATTCAAGCACGAGGACAACGCCAACGTTACCGTCATGGATCGCATTGCCCAGGGCTACAGCGATGCAGAGCTGGCGGCACTGGCTGACTATTTCGCCGACATTGATGACCGGAACTGAAGGAGCGGGAGCATGAACCAGACAGACACGGGGCCAAACCAGGGACACTCCCGCCGCGACCTGCTGCGTTTCATGGCAGCAGCCTCAGCAGCGCCCGCTCTTACCGCCTGCGGCGGGCACGTCTTCCGTGGCAGCCCCAGCGGGCGTGTCGTTGTCATCGGCGGCGGTTTCGGTGGCGCCACTGCGGCCAAGTACATCAAGCGCGGCGATCCAGGGATTGACGTCACACTGATCGAGCCCAAAAAAACCTTCTACACCTGCCCCTTCTCCAACCTTGTCCTGGCCGGTGAACGCAGCCTTGACTCAATCGGCCACAATTACCGGGAGCTGAAGGAGGTCTATGGCGTGAATGTGGTGCAGGCCATGGCCGAGGATGTGGATGCGGATGCCAGAAAGGTGCGTCTGGCCGGGGGTGAGATGCTCGAGTACGACCGTCTGCTGCTCTCCCCCGGGATCGATATCCAGTGGGGCGCACTGGAAGGCTATGGAAAGGAAGCAGCGGAACATGCTCCCCATGCCTGGGAGGCCGGTGACCAGACGCTGCTGCTGCGCCGCCAGCTTGAGGCCATGGACGATGGCGGACTGTTCATCATCTCTGCGCCGGCCGACCCGTTTCGATGCCCCCCTGGGCCCTATGAACGTGCTTCACTGGTCGCTCACTACTTCTCGCAGCACAAACCGAACTCCAAGGTCATGATCCTTGATGCCAAGGACAACTTCTCCAAGCAGGGTCTTTTCCAGCAGGGCTGGCAGGAAGTCCACGGCAACCGGGTTGAGTGGATCGGTCGCGCGGACGATGGTGAGGTGATTCGGGTCGATGCCCGGGCCAGAGAGGTGGAAACCGCCTTTGGCACCCGGCACACGGCAGACGTGCTGAATGTGGTCCCACCCCAGAAAGCGGGCTTCATTGCCGAGCGGGCAGGCGTGACGGATGCGTCCGGCTGGGTCCCGATCAAACCGGAGACATTTGAATCCCAACAGGTACCCGATATCTATGTCGTCGGTGATGCCACTGTGGCCTCACCCATGCCGAAATCCGGTTTTGCCGCCAACACCCAGGGCAAGGTGGCAGCCGCAGCCATAGTCGCGTCCCTGACCGACCGCGAGCCGACGGCACCGTCCTGGGCCAACACCTGCTACAGCCTGATTGACCCGGAATACGGGATTTCCGTGGCCGGGGTCTACGGCGTTGAAGACAACGCCATCATAACCACTTCCAGCGGCCTCAGCCCCATGGAGGCAGGCAGCTCACACCGTCGCATGGAAGCCGAATACGCGGTGGGCTGGTACAATGCCATTTCACAGGACACCTGGGGCACACGACTGTAACGCGCAATGAGTGAACTGATATCCGATCCGGTAAGGGCGGTCCTCTGGGGCGGCGCCCTGCTGGGACTGATGTACGGCGTCATAGGACAGTGGAGTCGTTTCTGCGCAGTGCGTGGCCTGCTTGACTGGTGGTCCCGGGGCCACGGAGGGCGTCTCGGCGGTTTCCTGGCCGCCATGGTGGTGGCGCTTCTGGGCAGCCAGCTGCTGCACATCAGCGGTTACGTGAACCTTAATGAGACCCACTACACGGCCCAGTCCGTGTCCATACTCATGGTCCCGCTGGGCGGGCTGCTGTTTGGCCTGGGTATGGCCCTGGCCAATGCCTGTGGTACACGCTCCCTGGTTCTTCTGGGGGAAGGCAACCTGCGTTCGCTCGTGGTGCTGCTGGCACTCGGGGTTGGCGCGGGTATGGCGCTGTCCGGGGTGGTTGCGCCACTGCGTATCTGGCTCGAGGACGCCACACGCATGCCGCTGCCTGGCACGACGCTGCCTGAAGGTCTGACTCTGGCCGGCCTGCCTCCAACGGCAGCCACGCTCACAGCCTCTGGCCTGCTGCTTGTCATCCTGGCACTGAGGCTGGCCCCCAGAATGAGGGACATGAGCCTGCGCGACTGGATTGGTGGCCTGATCATTGGCGCACTGGTCCCTGCCGGGTGGTGGATTACCGGCGTACTCGGATACGATGACTTTGACCCGCAGCGCCTGGCATCACTGACCTTCGTCGCTCCGATCAGCGACAGCCTTGAGTACCTGATGCTCTCAACCGGCACTCGCCTTCAGTTCGGCACCGTCGTGGTCTACGGCATTGTTGCCGGAAGCCTGGCCATGGCACTGCTCACCGGTCGCTTCCAGTGGCGGGGATTCGAACACACGGGGCAGCTTGGTAAAGCCATCGCAGGCGGGCTGCTGATGGGCATTGGCGGCGTGCTTGCTCTTGGCTGTACTCTGGGCCAGGGACTGACCGGTTTCTCAACCCTTGCATTGAGCAGTTTTGTGGCCATCGCTGGTATCATAGGGGGAGCCCGGCTGGGCTTCCGATTGCAGTCTGCCTGAAGTGAGTTCTGACCCATGACCCGATCCCAGGACATCATCACCGCTTTGACCCTTGCGCTTGTTGCCTGCCTTTTCACTGCCAGCGCCCATGGCTCAGGTAACTGGCGCAATGTTGAACCGGTACGGGAAACCATCGGCGATCGTGCCCCCATTCCTGACGGACTCGAGCTGGACCTGCCAATGGTCTCGGAGGATGGTGGCAACATCAGCCTGGGCATCTCTTTCCGGGGTGAGCTTGAGGAAGATGAACGCCTGGAGAGCATTCAGGTCTTCGCAGCGCGCAACCCGCAGGCACCGGTCATTGATCTGGAACTCACACCAGCAGTAACGCGCGCGGATTTTGAAACAAGGATCCGACTGGCGGAAACCCAGTACGTTCATGCCGTGGCGATCAGCAATCAGGATCGTGTCTGGACCACAGCCCGGGAAGTGCGGGTAACGGTCAGTGGCTGCCTGATGGACGACCGGGATGACGCAAGCCCGCGCATGGAGACCCCTCGGGTGGCCCTGGGTGGCAACCCCGCCGCCGGAGAGCCCTTTCTCGTGCGCACCATGGTCAATCACCCCATGGAGACAGGCCTGCGCGACGGTGAGCCAGCTCCGGGCATCGAGCAGCACCTGGTGGAATCCATGACCGTGGCCCAGGGCGAGCGTGATCTTTTCCGGGCCCATTTCCACACCGGCACCTCGGCCAATCCCTATGTGCAGTTCCACCTGACACTGGACGAGCCGGAGGATCTCACTGTCACCTGGCAGGATCAGGATGGCGAAACCGTCACTTCCCAGCAGAGCCTGACGTTCTGACGCAGGCTGATAATCCGACACCGGGCACAACTTTACAAAATGTAAACGACTGGCAGTGGCCCTGCGGGTACCGTTGGCAAAATCATCAACGATATCAATCTATGGTTGTCGATACCGTCGAACTCAATCAACAACGCGAGCAGTTACCGGAACAGGGGGATTCGGTCTGGCTGTTCGGTTATGGCTCGCTCATCTATAAAGTCGATTTCGACTACCTTGAGCGTCGGCCTGCCGAAATCCAGGGCTGGGTGCGGCGCTTCTGGCAGGGCTCCCACGATCACCGCGGCACGCCCGACAACCCTGGACGGGTTGCCACGCTCATCAGGCAACCCGGCGCACGCTGCCCCGGCATGGCCTACCGCGTTGGCCCGGAAGTGTTCTCCCATCTGGATGTACGCGAGAAAAACGGCTACCTGCGTTTCACCACCCCACTGCATTTCCGGAATGGGAATCAGGCTGAGGGTCTTGTCTACATAGCAACCGAGGACAACGCCGCTTTCCTGGGACCAGCCGACGAGTGCCACATAGCGCGGCACATCAGCCGGAGCATCGGTCCGAGCGGACCAAACCGGGACTACCTGCTGGAACTGGCCAACTCGCTGCGCACACTGGGCGACCCCGACGGCCATGTATTCCGCATTGAAAAGCACCTCAGGGAGCTGGAAAATCGCTGACGAAGTGCTGATAATGGCCCCAGTCTGGTGACTGTAGTCCGCATCCCGGAGTCCGACTTCCAAAACAAAAACAGCATCAGAGGGACAACCCGTGGCTGAGAACAGTTTGGCCGGCACCGTCTTTGAGCGTCTGCGCTCGGACTTTCAGCTGTCGATCATCACGCTGCTTGGTGCCAGCGCGATCTTTGGCGTCAGCCCTTTCGCGGTCTTCCGGTTTCTGGAAGACAATTACATCGCAGGGATCGCCGACGTCATCATCCTGGTCGGGATTGTGACTCTGATGGTCTACGCCTGGCGCACCGGAGACACAGCACGCTCGGGTTTTCTGATGGCGGGCTTCTGCTGCATTGGCGGGATCGCAATCTCCATCATCCTCACGGACCTGGGCTTTCTCTGGCTGTACCCGGTCTTCGTCACCACCTTTTTCCTGACCCAGTCGCGCATTGCCATTACCCTCAACGCCATCTCGGTCGCCATTCTGGCCATTGAGGGAAGCGCCTTCACCAGCGGCCAGACACTCGCCTCCTTCATAGCCACCGCCGCCGTGGTCAGTGCCTGCGCATTCATCTTCGCCCTGCGCAACGAGTTCCAGCGCCGGGAAATGGCCCGGCTGGCAAGACGCGATGCGCTGACCGGGATACGCAATCGCCGCTCCATGGACGATGCCCTGAAACTGGCCGCCTCCACAGCGAACCGCACCGGCAGCCAATACGCCATGGTCGTGCTGGATCTGGACCACTTCAAGGACATCAACGACAACCACGGGCACGCCACGGGCGACCGGATACTGGTCGAACTGACCAGGCTGGTCGAAGCCAATACGCGCCAGAGCGATCAGCTTTTCCGCTTCGGCGGTGAGGAGTTCGTGATTCTGATGCCGGGTGTGGACCGGGAGGGATTGCGCGCCGTTGTCAATTCACTGCGCGAAACCCTGCGCACCCAGCTCAACAGCCCCGATGGCGCCGTCACGGCGTCCTTTGGAGCGGCGCTTCTGGAGCCTGGCGAAGACTGGGAGTCCTGGCTCAAACGTGCTGACGATGCGCTTTACCAGGCCAAGGACAACGGCCGCAACTGTATCGTTCTGGCCGACTAGAGCATTTTCCAGCGGCCTTCGTCGATGCGGCGGACACGCCCCTCACGCTCAAGCTTTTCAAGGTGAGCCAGAAGTGAACGCGCTGCCACCGCGTGAATGGCTTCGGGTACATCGCTGTAAACCCACGAGGTGAGACTCTCCAGAGCGGCCTCCCGTTGTTCGGCGAGCGCCGCCACCACCTTCTGCTCCCGGGCCATGCGATGCGTAGTCAGATAATCCAGAACCGCATGGGGATAACCCAGAACGAATCCGTGGCCCGGGGCGATCAGCTCCAGTTCATACTCAAGCAGATGCTGGAGCGACTCGACATAGGCTTTCATGTCGCCATCAGGCGGGTTGATCACCACGGTTGAGCCCTGCATGACCAGATCACCGGCAAACAGAATGCGCGGTTCATCCAGAAGAAACGCCAGGTGATTCGATGCGTGACCGGGGGTATACAGGGTCGTCAGTTCGAAATGGCCTGCCTGGATGCGCTCGTTATGGGACGGGCAGTGATCCGGACGGAAATCCTGCTGCTGATGGGCGCCCTGCGGGGCGGGCAACCCGTAGACAGGGGCCCCCGATTGCTCACGCAGATAATCGGCTCCGGGGGAATGATCCGGATGAGTGTGCGTTACCAGAATGGCGCTCAGCCGGGAACCTGCGGCGGCCAGCACCCGGTCCAGATGGGAAGGGTCATGCGGCCCGGGATCAATGACAACCGCACTGTCGACGCCATCCACCAGATAGGTGTTGGTCCCGGGTCCGGTCATGAAACCGGCATTGGGCGCAGTGATACGGTGAACTCCAGGGGTCAGCTCAACCCACTCACCACTGCGGATCTGCGCAGCCGCCACGCCCTCGCCCTCCGGGTCCAGAAACCGCACTTCATCATAGGGGCCCTCGCCGGGCTCAACCTCTACAGGCTGACCGTTCTTCACAGCCGGCCAGGCCCGGGTTGGCACCTCGTCCGGTGACTGCCCGGCAACGCCGCGACACAGCGAAGCAAGGCTGTCAAAACCACAGAGCCGACGCAGGGTCCGTACCGTAGGCGGAACAAAGAGCCGATGACCATTGCGATAATCCGCCAGTGCCTGCTCAGGCGTGATCCAGCAGTGTTCGATGGCTTCCACTCCGTCATGTTCAGCCGTCTGGTCCCGGCACGCGGTGGCGAGAAAAAAGCGCGTATCGAAACGCCGGGGTGGACCGGGTGGTGTCACCCAGCGCCCGAGATAGAGCAGCTCATCCAGCGCCAGCTCCAGCGCCTGTTCCCGGCACCACTGAACCAGCGACCGCTCGCCCCGCTCCACAGCGCTGCGCCACCTCGGATCCGGCTTTGGCGGTACCGCGTCAACGCCAAGTATGGCGCCACCAGGCAGAACGCCCGCCTCCTCAAAGCATTCACGAAGCGCCCCGAACCGGAAACCCGCTTCCTCGCCCGAGCATTGGGGCAGGCTCAGCACATCCTCAGATCCGGCCAGCGCGTGATCATCAGCTTCCAGGGCACCTCCGGGAAAGACATGGAAGCCGGGCAGAAAGACAGCCTCCCAGGTGCGCTGCAACAGCAGAACTTCAATATCCCCGTCGCCTTCACGGGCAACAACCAGGGTAGCGGCGGAACGGATGCTCATGGGTGGCAGTACTCACGATCAGAGGATTCTGATGCGAGTATAGAGCAATGACGCTGGTGCCACGAATTTCAGCAGGTTGCTTCCAGCACCACCTTGCCGCGGGTATGGCGGGTTTCGATATGCCGATGCGCATCTTCCATATGGTAGAAGGGGTAGACTTTTTCCACATAGGGTCGCAGTCGCCCTTCGGTGACCCAGTGTCCCAGCACATTGAGGTCATCGCTGTTGGAGTGGACGATGACAAGCCGACTCCGCCGGCCCAGCCCGAGCCTGGCACGGGCCTCGGCGAGGACAGTGGTGCGCTTGGGAATGGTGTTCACGTACACTCCGCCCGGCGCCAGACTGTCGGCAAAATCACGCGCCCGGTACTGCCCGAAGACATCAAAGACACAGTCAAAGGAACCAGTAACTGCCGGGGCCGGCGTCTGTTGGTAATCCACCAGCTGCTCCGCCCCCAGTTCGGAGACAAAACCAAGGTTGCGCTCCCCGCACACGGCAGTCACCCGACACCCCAGGATCCGGGCAATCTGTACCGCAAAATGACCAACACCGCCACTGGCACCGTTGATGAGCACACTCTGCCCGGCATTCAGGCCAGCACAGTCACGAAGCGCCTGCAGCGCAGTCAGACCGGCGAGCGGAATGGCAGCCGCCTGGTTGAATGTAAGCCCCGCTGGCATGGGAGCAATCTCATCCTGGTCAAGAGCGGCAAACTGGGCATGGACGCCTCCGTGAAAGCGATTGGTCATTCCAAAAACGCGATCCCCCGGCTGGTAGCCGGTCACGCCAGGGCCGACTTCCTCCACAACACCAGCCATGTCCAGGCCACTGACACGAGGCAGTGGCACACGATCGAGCAGGGGGCGGAACCTGCCCTTGCGCAGCAGAATGTCCTTGGGATTGAGCGAACCCGCCTGAACACGCACCAGCACCCCCCCTTCACTGACGGTTGGGCAGGGCCAGTCATCCACCCACTCCAGTACATTCGCCGTCCCAAAGGCTCGATAGATGATCGCCTTCATGGCCATGTCCCGCTCCCAGCTGATGACGCTTCAACGCCTTGTGTTTATTGGAATTACTGCAGGGGTCTCACTTCAGTGTAGACCCCTGAACAGCAGGGACAAGCCCGATCACCTTACGGGTTTCTGATGTAGGCATTACGGCGGAGATAGAACCACCAGTTAACCACCAGGCACAGAGCGTAGAAGAGCGCGAACCCATACATGGCCAGCTCCGGGCTGCCCGCCTCGATCTGATCGCCCATGACCCGCGGTGCGATAAAGGCGCCATAGGCGGCCACTGCCGATGTCCAGCCAAGTACCGGGCCCTTCTGCTGGATATCAAAGATCACACCGATTGTCCGGAAAGTGGAGCCGTTGCCGATACCGCTTGCAGCAAACAGGATGACGAACAGGATCATGAAAGCCGGGAACCAGACGTTGGGATCGGTGCTGTTATAGGCCTGGAGCATGACCCAGCCAGTCACTGCGGAGGCAACCACCATGACCGCGGAGATGATCTGGGTAACTATGGAGCCACCCACCTTGTCGGAAATCCAGCCACCCAGGGGGCGGATGAGAGCCCCGACGAAGGGTCCGATCCAGGCCCAGGTCATGGCGCTGGGACCGTCCGGATTGGTGACCCGTTCCATGGTGCCGTCCGCCCCCTCTTCCATCATGCGGCCGAAGATGACCTCAATGGACAGCGGCAGAGCGGCGGAAAACCCGATGAAGGATCCGAAAGTGAGAATGTAGAGCACCGTCATGGACCAGGTGTGACGATTGCTGAAGATGGCGAACTGCTTCTGGATATTCGGCTGGATCTGCCCCGGAATCAAGCGCATGAACAGCAGTGTCAGCGCAATGATCAGAGGCAGCGCCACCCACATATTCAGCACTTCCAGACCCACGGGCTGCGGCAGGAAAAGATAGAGGCCAATGGCAGCAGCCACAAATGCCACCAGATACAGACCAATGATCTTGCCGAAGGCCATCAGAGGATGACCCGGGTCGGGCGTGATGGTGCGGATATTGTTCATGCCGAACCAACCGAGAAATGCCAGCGGAATCAGGAACACCAGCCAGACAAAGGCGGCATTCTGGATCCAGGTTTCAGTACCCGCCTCAATACGCCCGATGATGGTGCCGCTGGAGCTCTGCAGCACCATGGAGTCACCGGCAATCAGGCCGAATACACCGGCGGTCATCGCCAGCGGGATCAGCACCTGCATGGTGGTCACACCAAAATTGCCGAGCCCGGCATTCAGTCCAAGTGCCAGCCCCTGTTCCTTCTTCGGAAAGAAGGTGCTGATGTTGCTCATTGAGCAGGCGAAGTTGCCACCACCAATCCCGGAGAGGAATGCCAGCAGCTGGAAGACCCACAGCGGGGTATCCTTGCTCTGAAGAGCCAGACCGGTTCCCACTGCAGGAATCATCAGCAGCGCGGTGGTGAGGAATATGGTGTTGCGGCCACCGGCGATCCGGATCATGAAAGAGGCCGGTATGCGCAGCGTGGCCCCGGTCAGACCGGCAATGGCACTGAGCGTGAACAGCTCAGTCTCCTCGAAGGGGAAGCCCAGATTCAGCATCTGAACCGTGATCATCCCCCACATCAGCCAGATGGCGAAGCCCATCAGCAGGCTGGGTATGGATATCCAGAGATTGCGTTTAGCTATTGATTTACCGGTATTTTCCCAGAATGATTCGTTCTCGACGTCCCATTCATGGATGTCCGCGTTGCGCTTTCCCATGAGCTCCCCCATGCCTTCGGAATGATCGAATGATACGATTCAGGAAACCGTATACTGAAACAATCATAACCGGGAAAAGCTCTGGAAAGGCACGGGAATATCCCCAAAAATCAGAAATTTACCCCTTAAGAGGTACTGCCCTCAGAAAGGCTTCTGGAAAGCCATGGCAAAGATCACCAGTAACTGGAGCAGAGCGAAAACCGCTGCTGTAACCCTTACTGAAGCGGAACGGCGCTGGTTCAGAGCCCACTTCCCGGCAAGAATGTAACCAATCAGCAGCACTATCTTGACTGTCAGCCAGTGGTGGACAAAGGGCATCCAGGGCGTCACCCACAGCAGCCCCAGGGCCGAGACCAGAAGGATCGTATCATTGGCGTGGGGAATCCATTTCAGGGGCGTCTCCCGCCAGCCCACCTTACCGGCAACATCCAGCCCCATCCGCAGCAACAGCAGCAAAGCCGTGATGTAAGCGGTCAGCATGTGAATGCCCTTAAGGCTCATATATGGATCCATCAACTGCTCCTCCGGGTCGGAATACTTTATAAGGTGTATTTAATGCACATCTTAATTTGCTACAATCCCCTCACAAACGCGAGGATGCCGCAATGTCCATGTCGACACCAGAGCAGAGCACCGCCCCCAGCCCCGTTCACCTGTTCGCTTACCCGTTCCGGGTCTTTTTTCTTTCCCTGGCGGTGCTGGCTGTTCTGGTCATACCACTGTGGGTCGGGATCCTGAGCGGGCACTTCAGCCTTCCACTGGCGATGCCGGCGCTTTACTGGCACCAGCACGAAATGGTCTTCGCATTCCTGAACGCAGCCATTGCCGGTTTCCTGCTCACGGCGGTGTGCGTCTGGACCGGTACCCAGCGCACCCACGGGCTGGCGCTGTTCGGGCTCTGGCTGGTGTGGCTGCTCGGGCGTGTTGTCATCACCTTTGGAGAGCCACTGCCTGAGTGGCTTGTCCAGGGCATCAACCTCGCCTTCCTGCCACTGGTCATGCTGGACGCCGGCCTGCGCGTCTGGCGTGCCCGCCAGAGCCGGCAGGTCATGATTCTGGTTGTGCTTGCACTGCTCTGGGCCATGCAGATCGGATTCCTGCGTCATCCCCAGGGCCCCTTTGCAGAAGGCGCTCTGCTGATGGCCGCCACGCTGATGCTGATCATAGGCGGGCGCATCACGCCCAACTTCTCCATGGGCTGGCTTCGCGGCCAGGGTCGCTCAGTGGACGGCATCACCACCCTGCCCTGGCTGGAGAGAGCCGTTCTGGCCGGCATGCTGGCCACTTTCGCCGCCTGGCTGGCCGCCCCGCCTGCCCTGATCGGCGTAATTGCAGCTGTAACAGGCCTTCTGGCGCTGTTGCGCATTGCGCTCTGGCGGGGATGGCGCGTCAGGGATGAGCCTCTGCTGTGGATACTGCACCTGTCCCTTCTGTGGATTCCCCTGGGCCTGTGGCTGCTGGCAGGCGCCCAAGCGGGCTGGTGGGCCTCAACCGTGTGGATACATGCCATCGGAGTGGGCGCCATGGGGGGGCTCATCCTGGGAGTGATCAGCCGCGTGGTCCTGGGCCACACCGGCCGGGCCCTGACACTGCCTCGCGGCATGGCCAGCGCCTTTGTGATGATTCATCTCGCCACGATCATCCGGATTGGCAGCGCCATGGAATGGCTGCCGTGGCAGGCAGGCATGTATCTGAGCACGCTTTTGTGGGTCCTGGCCTTCGGGTTGTTTGTACTGCGTTACTCCGGAATGCTGGTGCGTCCGCGCGTGGATGGCAAGCCGGGATAACCGGGCGGCTCAACGAAACACACGACAGAGGTTGAAAATGAGTTCGCAGTCAGCTATTCGTGTTGGTTCAGAGTTCCTTCAGGCCACCCGCCAGCAAGCACCCTGTTTACTCCCACAGGGGTATCGGCGGGATCCCCGAATCATCCTAGAATGCAGGAAGCACTGATCAACCCGGCGGAGACCCTCCATGAGTGACAAGACCGACAAACCGGCACTGGTTGACCAATTCGGGCGCACCGTGACCTATGTGCGACTGTCCGTGACGGATCGCTGTGATTTCCGCTGTGTTTACTGCATGAGCGAAGAAATGGAGTTCCTGCCCCGGGAACAGGTCATGACGCTCGAGGAAATCGGGCGCATAGCGCGCATTTTCAGTGAACTGGGTGTGGAGAAAATCCGACTGACCGGGGGCGAGCCGCTGGTCCGCAAGGATATTCTGAGCCTGGTGCGGGACATCGGCAGCCTGGAGCTCGACGATTTCGCCATGACCACCAACGGCAGCCAGCTGCCACGTTATGCGCAGGAGCTGAAGGCCGCCGGCATGAAACGCCTGAACATCAGCCTGGACTCACTGGATCCGGAAAAATTCCGGCGGATCACTCGCACAGGCGACCTGCAGAAAGTGCTGGACGGGATTGACGCGGCGCTTGAGGCCGGATTCGAGGGGATCAAGATCAACAGCGTCATCATGAAAGGTCGCAACGAAGAAGAAGTCATGGACCTGGTGGATTTTGCCCGGCAGAAAGGTGTCGACATCAGCTTCATAGAGGAGATGCCGCTCGGGGACATTTCCGATCACACCCGGGATGAGACCTTCTGCTCAAGCGATGAGGTCCGCAGCATCATTGAGTCCGAACACCGGCTGATGCCCAGCACCGACGACACTGGCGGCCCCTCCCGTTATTTCCGGATGCCGGACAGCAGTACACGCATCGGTTTCATATCACCCCATACCCATAACTTCTGCGGTGACTGCAACCGGGTACGGATGACGGTGGAAGGGCGTCTTCTGCTGTGTCTGGGCAACGAGCATTCCAGGGATCTCAGAGGGTTGCTGCGTCGCCACCCCACGGATGACGAACCCATTCGGGAGGCCATCATCGCAGCCATGGATCTCAAGCCCAGGGAGCATCATTTCACAACGGATGGTGACGTCCAGGTCGTTCGCTTCATGAACATGACCGGCGGCTGAAGAAGCCGCCGGTACCGCCCTACAGCGACAACGCCTCAAGCGCCTGGCGGTCATGGACAACCACCCGCCGCCGATCCACATCGAGGACCCCTTTGCGCCGGAGGTCCGTCAGCAGACGCGACAGGGTTTCGGGCTGCATCGCCAGACGCGAGGCGATCAGCCCCTTCGGCAGCGGCAACTCGATCTCTTCAGTCGCTGAACCCGCCTTCTCCGGCAGGAGCTGAAGGATGAACCTCACCAGACGATCCTGGGCGCTGGGTCGACTCAGAATCTCCACCTCATTGACATTGCGGTGGACCGCCTCGGACATATAGCCAAGAGCATCGGACACATAATCGGAGCGCGCGTTGATCATTTCCTTGAGCGAACGGGCGCTGAAGGCCTGCACTTCCGCCGACTCCAGGCACTGAGCATCATAGGGATAGGTACCCTCGGGCGCGCAGGCTGCGACTTCCCCCAGCACGTCCCCCTCACTGGCGCTTCCCAGAATGCACTCACGCCCCTGACCATTGATCCTCACCAGCTTCATGCGTCCGGAGAGCACCACGAAGAACCGTGACGCCTTCTCGTTTTCCCGGAACAGCATCTGCTGGGGATCAAGCTGGATGGACTTGCTCGTTCGGCACAGCGACGCCATGTCCTCGTCATCCAGGTTGGTCAGGAAGCGGTGGCAGTGTATGACACAGGATTCGAGACGTGGACAGACCGGCGTATCCGTCAGTCGGCGTTCTCTGTTTCCTATGAATCGGATCGCCTCACAGGAAGTCATGCTCCCTCCTTGCTCTGTCACAGACGGTTGGGCGTTTCAGTCCACCTATCCATACTCTATTTATAAAAAAAACGTCCAGTCAAACCTTCCCAGTGCGGATACAGACGGTTCCGGGGAGATTCCACACAACTGTATCGCATTCCGGAGCCCGACGCTCTACCCCTTACAGGATAGCCGCGTTAACGCAGACTCAGCCCCTCTGTCCCTGACAAATATCAAATACCTCTATAGTGGTAGTCGTCACCTGCATTCAATTTACATATAATAGAGACTCGAACAACAACCACTCTGGTGAATTATGGTGCTGTCGGAAGCAATCAATCTGGAGCAGATGCACGACTCCTGTGGCGAAGCATCACAGTTTCTGCGTTCGCTCTCCAACCCGGACCGTCTGCTGCTTCTGTGCCAACTCAGCCAGGGAGAGCTGTGCGTGGGCGATCTCGAGAAAGCCACTGGCATCGAACAACCCACACTCTCCCAGCAACTGGGCGTCCTGCGCAGAGAGGAACTGGTCACTACCCGTCGATCCGGGAAACAGATCTATTACAGTATAGCGGACTCACGTGTCCTGCAGATGCTGCAGAATCTCTACGACATGTTCTGCCGTGGCTGACCCATCACGTTCATGTTGAGTGTGGTCCACTCCAACCCGTCAGACCAATTGAATGGCACCACCCCATTGATAGTGTTGTACTATCCACCACAAGGGGTGTGCAGGAAGAGGAATTCAGCCCCGTATCGGGACACTCCGACTCAAGGAGTTGGCACTTGAACGGCTTCAGCCTCCATCCCCAGCTGGCAGCGGACTGCCATGAGCTCGGCCTGCGCAGGGGCTGCCGCATTCTGCTCCACCACAATGCCAACCTCCCCTGGTACATTCTGGTGCCCGAAACAGCCGCTTTGGAGCTGCATGAGCTGACGGGCTCCGAGCGTGCCCACCTGGATGCTGTGATGGACGAGCTGGCGCGCTTCGTAAAAGCATACCACGCCAGTGAGCGGGTCAACGTCGCGGCCATCGGCAATCGCGTGCCCCAGCTGCATGTCCATGTGGTGGGCCGCCATGAGGGCGACCCCTGCTGGCCGGAGCCTGTCTGGGGCAACCTGCCGCCGGGACCGGCCTGGTCACAGAGTGAGATCGGGGCAATCAGACAGCAGCTCGAGCTCTGACTCACCAGCTTCCCTGCGCCATGCGCCGACAGCCGCGCACCGAGCCGTTATAGAGATAGACCCAGGCATCACCGAAACGAGTGGTCATACGCTCTCGGGTATACTCCCCACGCTCCGGTGCAGAGGCGTTATAGCCTTCCAGCTCATCCAGCCTAGCCATGGTCGGATCATCCACCTCATAGATCTCCACCAGAACCCCACTGGAGCGGGCCTTCCTTGCGCCGGGGCAGGGCCCAAGATCATACAGGACGATGTGGCGAAGCCAGTCAGTGCCCAGAAAGCGCGAGCGCACCAGAAGCGGATGGTTGGAGCAGCCCCGCTTCAGCGTGCCGTAAACGGCCACCCGGTGGCAGCCGACGTCACCTGTACTGTTCATCCTCCAGTTCCTGCCGTGCTTCGTAATTACTGAGCATCCGCTGTAACCGCTCCTCCATGATGGCTTCATGCAGTTCCTTCTGGCGCTGTTCCTCGCGCAGTGACTTCAGCAGCGCAATGGCCATGAACACCATCAGGATCATGAAGGGGAAGGCCGCCAGGATGGAGATGGTCTGCAGGGCCGCCAGCCCGCCACTCAACAGCAGAACGCCAGCCACCAGGACCTGCACAACCCCCCAGGTCAGCCTGGACCAGCGCGCTGGTGTGAGCACGCCCTTGCTGGTAAACATCCCCAGGACGAATGTGGCGGAGTTGGCGGAGGTGATCACGAACAGGGTGATCAGAACCAGCATGAGCACGCCAACAATACCCGCGCCCGGTAGCAGTTCCAAGGTGGCAAAGAGTGCGGAACTCATCTCACGCTGCACCGCCTCGCCGATGGCCGCTCCCTCAAACAGCTCAAAGTACAGCGCGGAACCGCCGAAGGTGGAGAACCAGAGAATACTCAGCAGCACCGGTGTTCCGATAACCCCGATGACAAATTCACGGATGGTCCGGCCACGGGAGATCCGGGCGATGAAACTGCCCACGAAAGGCGCCCAGGAAAGCCCCCAGGCCCAGTAGAAGATGGTCCAGCGCTCGACCCAGTCATCGCCCGTATAGGGGGTCATGACCAGACTCATGCCCATCATATTGGCAAAGTAATCACCAATGGCGTTGGTCATGGCGGCAGTGATGAAGTCGGTGGGCCCAAAGAAAAAGACAAAGAACAGCAGCACGGCCGCCAGCATCATGTTCGCATCACTGACGTAACGCACCCCGCTCTCCAGTGGCGCCATGGCACACACCAGAAACACAACGGAGATGCCTCCGAGAATCGCCAATTGCTGGGTGGTGCCAAAGCCGACGTCCGCCACCGACACCAGTCCACTGTTGATCTGGATGACGCCCAGCCCGAGCGTTGTGGCCACACCGAATATGGTGGAAAGCACCGCCAGCACGTTGATGCCATGTCCCGCTGCACCGTCAACCCGATCGCCCAGTGTGGAGCGGAAGGCTTCACTGATCAGCCCGGCACGCTGCTGACGGAAACGCACATAGGCAATGGCCAGCCCAACCACGGCGAAATTGGCCCACTGATGGAAGCCCCAGTGGAACAGCGAATAACGCATGGCAAGACTGGCAGCCTGGGGGGTTTCGGCTTCAGCGTAACCCAGCGGCGGATTCACATAATGGCTCATGGGCTCGGCCACCCCCCAGAAAACCAGCCCGACGCCCATCCCGGCAGAAAAGATCATGCCCAGCCAGGCCGGGTAGGAGAACTCCGGCATCTCACCGTCAGCCCCAAGCCGGATGTGACCGTACTGGCTCAGCCCGACCCCGAGACAGAAAACCAGAAAACCGGTGGTTACGAACAGATAGAGCCAGCCAAAATGGTCAGTCGTGAACGCCAGCGCCTCATCGCCCCAGAACGCCAGCTGATCAGGCAGGAAAACGCCCGTTCCCACAAAGGCGGCCAGCAGAGCCAGTGAAATGTAGAACACCCATCCCGGACGATTATGCATCAGGACTCCCTTATCCATCTGATCCTGGCCCAATTGAAACCGGCCCCATCATAACGCCCTGAACCGGATACGGGTATCCACAATCACTGCCATCGTCGTATAGTCGCTCTGTCACTCAAAACGGGATAAGGAGCAATCCTTGAAGATACGATTCCTTGGCGGTGTGGATACGGTGACCGGCTCCCGTCATCTGCTGGAAACCAGTCGCAGACGGGTTCTCATTGACTGTGGCCTCTACCAGGGCGTGAAAACCCTGCGTCGGCGCAACTGGAATGCCTTTCCGGTGGATCCGGCCTCCATTGATGCCGTCATCCTGACCCATGCCCACATCGACCACAGCGGCTACCTGCCGGTGCTGGTGAAAAACGGCTTCAAGGGACCGATCTTCTGCACTCCGGCCACGCTGGAGCTGTGTCGGGTGCTTTTGCCGGATGCAGGGCACCTGCAGGAAGAGGATGCACGCTACGCCAACCGGAAAAAATACTCACGCCACGAGAAGGCGGAGCCACTTTTCACAGTCGACGATGCCCGGCATGCACTTGAATTCTTTGAAACCCGACAGTTTGAAAAAACGTTCTCACCAACGGACGAGATGAAAGCCACCTTCTCGCACGCCGGCCACATTCTGGGTTCCGCCTGCGTCCACCTGAGGCATGAGGAGGCCAGTATCACCTTCAGTGGTGACGTGGGTCGTCAGAACGATCCGATCATGCACCCACCGAAACCACTGGGTCCGGCCGACTACCTGGTGCTGGAATCCACCTACGGGGATCGTCTGCACAGTGAGGAGGATCCCATGGACAGCCTGGCCCAGGCCATCAACCCGGCGCTGGCCCGGGGCGGCATCGCCCTCTTTCCGGCCTTTGCGGTGGGGCGGGCCCAGCTGCTGCTGCATCTGATCCACGAACTGCAGAAACGTAAACACGTACCCAACGTGCCGGTTTTCCTCAACAGCCCCATGGCCATTTCAGCCACCGAGATCTTCAACCGCAACCACCACGAACACCGCCTCAGCCCTGAACAGTGCCAGGCCATTGATGAGGGAACACGGTTCGTGCGCTCAGTCGAGGAGTCCATTGAACTGACCGCCCGACGCAAACCGGCCATCATCATCTCCGCCAGCGGTATGGCCAGTGGCGGTCGCGTGCTTCACCACCTGAAAACCCTGGTCACCGACCACCGCAACAGCGTCATCTTTGCCGGCTTTCAGGCGCCCGGCACCCGGGGCGATGCCATGGTCAACGGCGCTGAGAAGATCAAGATCCACGGCGCCTACTACCCGGTCCGGGCCGAGATCCACAACCTGGACTCCCTCTCCGCCCATGGCGACTACCGCGATATTCTCAGCTGGCTGGAGCACTCAGGCATCAAGCCACGCAACACCTTCATTACCCACGGCGAACCCAGAGCTTCGGACGCCATGCGCAAACATCTTGAAGAGGAGCTGGACTGGAACGCTGAGGTGCCTGAGCCCTTCAGCGAGAGAGTGCTGTGAACCGTCTGGCAGCGACGTTTTAATCTCGTCTCTGTGTCTGGCGGCCAGAAAGCCTCTGATTGGACAGAGGGTCACTCCCCATTGACGAAGTGACACAACATTCATGGACATCATGTCATAGACTGTTAAACGCAGAGAATAAAAGCAGCCTTGAAAGGGGTGACAGAACACTTATGGCGCTTATGCAGTCAGTCGATCTAAGCGAATTCCATACCGCCATCTATTTCATGGATAAGGGCCGGGTGGCACGGCAGATGCGGCTTTCGGAGTTCGAGTCCCTGCTGGATGGTTACCTGGGCCTGTCGGATCTGGCGCACCAGAACGTCAAAGCCGTTCTGGTGTTGATGGATCAGGCCCTGTCCATTCGCTCACTGGTTTTCTTTCGCCTTTACTTTGATGGCGAGGGTCGTGCCGACAGCCGCTGGAACCTGCCCGTGGAGGCGCTGGCCATGGAAGGGGATCAGGGGCCGGATCTGGGAGAAGGCCCCATCCGCCTGGTCTGTCAAAGCCAGACACCGCGCCAGCAGGTGAAAAACCTGCTGTGGGACCCCGGGAAGAACGATTTCCAGACCATCCGCGAGGCCGCCGCGGCCAACACCCTGCGATTCCCCCGCGAAAAGCCCGGGACAGCTCCTTCACAGACCCCGGAGCCGGTAGCCGCCCCCGATCCCCGGACCACGCCCGCTGCTTCCAGGGACCAGGAAGAGGAGCTGCCGGTGCTCTCGGAGCGGGCAACGTCCATGGGGGAAGAACAGCACCGGCAGAAAATGGCCAGCCTGCTGCGTGCCCAGCGTCAGAGATTGCGCACCGTCAAAGCCCAGTACCATGAAAAGCTCAAGCTGCTGCGCCATGAGCACCGGCTGGAAATGCAGGAGCTGCGCCTGCAGATGCAGGAGAAAGCCCAGCAGGCTGAGCATCATCAGATGCACAACGAGCAGCTCAAGCGCGAGCTCATGCGCAGCAGGGAAGAGCAGCAGGTGCTGCAGGAGCAACTCGCCGAGACCATGACCCACAGCGAGAACAAGGACTCCGTGCAGGCAGAGAATGTGTTGCTGCAGGAGCAGATCCAGCGCCTTGAAGAGACGCTGGAGAAGACGGAAACGGCGCTTGAGGAAATGACCCGTGAGCGGGATGAGCTCTCCCGCATGGAGCCAGCCGAGGACAGCCTGCTGGCGAAGGTGCGGGACAAGGAACTCTTTGTGGTGGCCTACAATCCCGGGGCCGGACATATGACCCTGCCTTATGCAGACATCACCCGTTACTTCCAGTCTCCGGAGCGCTACGTGGCCGAGCGCTGTGGTGTCAGCGAGAATCAGTACCGGCAATGGCTGGCGCACTATGAATCCCCGCGCTGTCAGCACGGTGCGGACAGCGGCCAGCCCTGCAATGCGCCGCTGACGCGGATCATCGCGCCAGGGGAGTTTCGCAGTGGCCGTGACGACCGCTGCGAGCGCCATCAGGTAACGCTTCTGGCGGAATCCTGAAGCGGATCAGAGCCTACTCAGAGCCAGTCGTTCAGTGACACGCCGATACCGAAGCGCTGGATACGGCTGTTGTAATCGACCAGAGACTCCCCGTAGCCGTTGTAGTACTGGAAATAGGCCTTGAAGGAGTGCGTCAGCGGGAAGGACCAGCTCAGCTCAACACTGGTCCGGTTCTGCGAGCTTCTGAGATTGTTGAGCAGTTTGACGCCCAGCGTGTAGGTGCCCTCCGGGTTGTAGAGAACATTGAGTTCGCCATGCCCCAGGTACTCGTCAATGTCCGGATTGTCGTCTCCGCTTTCGCTCTCCGGTATCCGGTACCAGGGCGTGAGGATGAAGGCCCAGCGACTGCTGCTGTAGGTCACACTGCTCTTGATGCGGTTCCAGCTGCGCGAGAAGGGTTCTTCCCGGCCATTGGACTGGTGATTCAGATGCAGGGTGACCAGATCCAGCTTGCCCGGGCCGATATCCCAGTCCAGATTCTGGCTCAGAAAGAACTCAGGCTCGAAATTGGTTTCGCGGAACGGTGAGGACTCATCCCAGTTATAGGCCTGCCAGTGGGACTGCTGGGTGTAGGCGAACCAAAAGCGCGTTCCGTCGTCAAAGACCCCGGTCAGCAGGGGCAGCTTGAAGCTGAGCTGGAACTTGATCTCTTCATTCTGTATCTCCTCGCCAAAGGGCTCATCATCGAAAGCCGGCGAGCTCGGCTGCTGGGGTATGCTGCTGGCGCGACTCATCAGCAACAGATAATTGCGCCGGTGGGGCATGAAAGTCCCGGAATAACGCAGCAGCGCTTCGTCGCGTTCAATGGTACTCTGCACCAGAGTAGGACCTTCCGGCGCATCCTCAGTCCCTTTGGCAATGCCGCAAGCCAGCAACAGCAACACAAAGGCAAAGGCACGCAGACATCCGGGTCGTTTCATCACTTCTCCATCGTTCACATCAGTGATCAGTTTCGCCATTATGATAGCGTCAGCGCTGGCGTAAAGCGTCAGGATAAACCGAGAGCCGGCCCGTTACGACGCCATTCAGGATTGATCACCTGCATAACCTTGGTTAGGCTTCGATCCAATACACAATCCCATACTCCAGGTATGGCCTTAATTGTCCAACAAAGGGATTTCCCGGATGACGCGCCGCACCCCTCTGCGCCTCCCAACCTTCCCCGCAACCTTCACACTGCTCACATTGCTCGGCCTCAGTGGCTGTGACACGGAGCCCGAGGTGACTGAACCCGCGGAACGGCCAGCCAAGATGATGACGCTGGAAACTCCGGAAGAGCTGGCCTCACGTCGCTTCAGCGGCCGCACTGAAGCAGCGGATCGCAGCATGCTCAGTTTCCGTGTCCCCGGTGAGATCGAACAGCTCCACGCTGAGGTGGGTGATGAGGTCGAACAGGGGAAAGTTCTTGCCCGCCTGGATCAGCGCGACTTCCGACTGAAGGTCCGGGAACTGAAAAACCAGCTCGACGCCACGGAGGCGGCACTCAACGAGGCACGCAGAAACTATCGCCGGGGTGAGGAACTGGTGGACTCAGGTGCCATCAGTGAAGCGGAATTTGACCGGCTGGAAAGCCAGTTCCGCCAGGCCCGGGGTCGACACAATGCCACCGAGGAAGCCCTTGAAACCGCTCAGGCCGCTCTGGATGATACCGTTCTGAAAGCGCCTTTTGACGGCGTGATCAATCAGCGGCTGGCGGATGCCCATGAACAGGTCAGCCCGGATCGCCCCGTGTTTGCCATCGACAACATCCAGACCATCGAGATCCAGGTTGGAATCCCCGAGCGCCTGATGCGCTTCCGCAACCGCCTTGAGCGTGTCCATGTACACCTGCCGGCACTTGATGACGCCACCCGTGAGGCCCGTGTCGAGTCCATCGGGCTGGACGTGGCGCCGGACATTCAGGCCTATCCGGTGCGCGTTGCCCTGGATAACAATGAGCGTGACATTCTCCCCGGCATGACCGCGGAAGTCTCTTTCCATGCCAGCCTTGCCGAAACCGCCTGGGATGACAGCTTCCTGGTCCCGGTAAGCGCTGTCGCCAGACACGACGGTGACGCCCGGGTCTGGGTCTGGGATCCGGACTCCCGTGAGGTCGAACCCCGCAGTGTTGATACGCAGTCACTTGAGACGGACAGCGTCCGGGTATCCGGCGACATCAGTTCAGGGGACATCATCGTCATTGCCGGCGCCCACCACCTGCGTGAAGGACAGAGGGTCCGGCGCATGGAAGCCGGCGAGGTGGTCGGACAATGATTGGACGCGTCGCCGAGGGAGCCATAAGCCGGGGTCGACTCATCGGCTTTCTGATCCTGCTGATCATCTTCATTGGCCTGTTCACCTTCACCCGGCTCGGGCAGCTGGAAGACCCGGAGTTTACTGTTCGCACCGCACTGGTGATGACGGAATACCCCGGCGCTGACGCCACGCGGGTCGAGCAGGAAGTGACTGAGATTCTGGAAAAACACATCCAGCAGCTGGGTGAACTGGATGAACTGGAGTCATTCAGCCGCGACGGCACTTCCGTCATCTATGTCCATGTGGATGACCGTTATGGCGGCCAGCGACTGCGTCAGATCTGGGACGAGCTGCAGAAAAAAGTCGCCAGGGCCACCCATGAGCTGCCGGACAGCATCCGCGGCCCACTGGTGGATGATGATTACGGCGACGTCTACAGCACCCTGCTGTCAGTGACCGGCGATGGGTACAGCTATGCCGAGCTGAGCGACATCACTGACCATGTACGCCAGCGCCTTCTGCGGGTGGATGATGTCGCCAAGGTCGACATCTTCGGAGATCAGGGCGAGCGGGTCTTTATAGAAACCAGCCGCGCCAAGATCGCAGAGCTGGGCCTGACGCCGGCACTGGTTGTGGATGCGCTGAACCAACAGAACATCGTGGCGCCCGGCGGCTTCGTAGAGGCCGGCCCGCGGGAACTGCGGATGTACACCAGTGGCGTCATTGAATCGGTCGAACAGCTGGCGGATCTGGCCATCCGCAGCCCCATGACCGGTGAGATGGTGCGCCTGCGGGACTTCGCCGAGGTGCAGCGCGGTTATGCCGACCCACCCGAGGCCAAGCTGCGCTTTGACGGGGACTCCGCACTGGCGCTGGGTGTCGTGCCCACGGAGGGCGCCAATGTGGTGGAGCTGAGTGAAAGGCTCGAGCAGCGCCTCAGCGAGATCGAACGGCAGCTGCCCGTCGGGGTTGAGTTCGGAGCCATTGCCCTGCAGGCGGATGAGGTCGAACGCGCCGTGGGTGAGTTCCTGCTCAATCTCGCGATGGCCGTGGCCATTGTCCTGCTGGTGCTGATGATTTTCCTGGGACCGCGCACGGGCATCATCGTCGGCGTGGGTGTGCCACTGACCATACTGGCCACCTTCATCGCCATGTACCTGATGGACATTGACCTGCACCGGGTTTCGCTTGGCGCCCTGGTAATCGTGCTCGGCATGCTGGTGGACAACGCCATCGTCATCTCCGAACTGACCCAGGTGAAGATGCAGCAGGGCGTGGCACGCCTGAAAGCCTCAGTGGAGGCCGTAAAAGAGACGGCCTGGCCGCTGCTTGCAGCCACCGCCATTGCCGTACTTGCCTTCGCCCCCATCGTCCTGTCCGACACCACCACCGGTGAGTTCACCGAGAGCCTGTTCTGGGTCGTCGCTGTCAGCCTGGTCATCTCCTGGTTTCTGGCCATCACCTTCACGCCGCTGATGACCCACCACTTCCTGAAGGAGCCGGATTCAACCGGAGACCCTCTTGAGCGCCCGATCTATCAGCGGATCCAGCGGATCATCCACAGGCTGGTTGATCATCCCCGGACCGTTGTCGGCTCCGTGATCGGCGTATTCATCATCAGCCTGATCGGTTTCAGCTTTGTGCCCCAGACCTTCTTTCCACCGGCCCAGCGCGCCCAGTTCATGGTCGATTACTGGCTGCCGGAAGGGACACGCATCGAGGAAACGGCCCGTGACATGGAGCGCATTGAGCAGCACCTGCTCTCCCGTGACGATGTCGAGGGTGTGACGGCTTTCATCGGCGAAGGCGCACCGCGCTTCTATCTGCCCATGATTCCGGAAACGCCCAACCCCGCCTTCGGGCAGATCCTTGTGAATCTGGACGAGGACGCAGACCTGGAGCATGCCATGGGCGAAACACGAGCCTGGCTCAGCGGCGATTTCCCGGAGGCGGAACCCCGGGTCAAGCCCATGCAGCTGGGCGAGCCCGTGCGCTTCCCACTGCAGCTGCGACTGTCAGGCGGCGACCGGGAGCGCCTTCTTGAGCTTACCGAAGAGGTGCAGTCACGCATTGCCGAGCACCCCGGCGTCACCAATCTGCGCCATGACTGGCGCCAGCAGCGGCCCCGGATTGATGTGGACGTGGACCAGGACCGGGCGCGGCGCGCCAATGTCACCAGTGCCGCTGTCAACCGGGCCCTTAGTACCGCTTTCGCGGGACAGGCCATTGATGTCTTCCGCGAGGACGATCAGCAGATCCCCATTGTCTGGCGCTTCCCTCTGCCCGAACGCACCGATCCGTCACGCATTGAGACCATGGTGATCTGGCCCGAAGACGGCGGTCGCCCGGTACCCCTGGGTCAGGTGGCAGACGTCCGGCTGGACTGGGGCCACTCGGTAATCTGGCGCCATGACAGGGAGCGCTCCGTATCACTGCAGGCTGACCTCAGGCCGGGCTACACCGTCCATGACGTTCAGAACCAGCTCACCAACTGGCTGGATGACGTGGAACTGCCACCCGGCTATCAGATGGAGTGGGACGGCGAGGTCAAACAGGCTGCCGAGGCCCGTGCCGGTGTCATGGAACCGGTACCGGTCATTCTCGGGCTGATGGTTCTGGTTCTGATGGCGCAGTTCAACTCCTACCGCCGCATGCTTCTGGTCATGCTGACGGTGCCGCTGGGCATTGTGGGTGTGAGCATCGGTCTGCTGCTGTTCCAGCAACCCTTCGGTTTCATGGCACTGCTGGGAACCATGAGCCTGTCCGGAATGATCATCCGTAACGCCGTGGTCATGATCGAGAAAATGGATCTGGAACTGAGAACGGCCGAAGGCGACCCGGTCGACACCGTTGTCCGCGCTGCAACCAGTCGGTTCCGGCCCATCATGCTCACAGCGGCCACAACCCTGCTGGGCATGCTGCCGCTGGCGCTTTCCGGACCCTTCTGGGCGCCTATGGCGCTGTCGATCATGTTTGGACTGGCATTCGCCTCGGTTCTGGCCGTCATTGTCATACCCGTGGCTTATGTTGCGCTGTTGCGGCTGGGTCGCTAGACGTTGTCCCTGAGCTGATGACGGATCAGATCCGCCAGCTGGCGGGCAGGCTCCGAGGGCCTGCCCGGCGGCCGGTGCAGGGCGATCTCCACGGATGGCAGTGAGGGCATACCACTGCGCTCATCCAGTGGCCGCAGCTGGGGTGTGAGCATGTCCCGGGTCACCAGCACCACCGCCAGCCCCGCCACCACAACCGGCATGAGCCCGGTCATGGACTGGCTGGAGTAGGCCAGCCGCCACTGACGCCCAGCCGCACTGAGCGCCTGCTCAGCCACATCCCGGAAAACATCCGCACCCGGTGTATAGAGTGCCAGAGGCACCGGATCCGCCAGCGAAGGCTGGTGATCCACACCCACCGCCCAGACCAGTGGCTCGCGCCGGATCACCTCACCGCCCGGAGAACGACTCTGACGGGTGACCACCGCCAGATCCAACTCTCCCTCCTGAACCTGCCTTACCAGCTCCACGCTGGAGCCGCAGGTCACCTGCAGCTGTATGGCCGGATACATCCGGTGGAAATGCGACAGCACCTGGGTGAGGAGAAAGGCATAGTCTTCCGGTATGCCCAGATTGAGCTGGCCGGAGACATGGCGGTGACGCATGTCATCAAGCGCTTCATTGTTCAGTGCCAGCATCTGTCTGGCGTATCCCAGCAACCTTTCACCCTCTGCCGTGAAACGAATCCGGCGGCCCTCACGCTCATGCAGCGACACCTCCAGCAACGCCTCAAGACGATGCAACTGCATGCTCACCGTGGACTGGGTATAGGCCAGACGCTGTGCCGCGGCCGTCACGGTTCCAGTGTCAGCAATGGTCACCAGCGTCTGCAGCAGGTTGAGATCGAGTACGCGGTTTCTCATACATCATATTTCCTGATGTTAGTTATCAATAACCATTGTTTTTGTGATGTATCTGAAATGGATAACCTACTCCTGTTATCGGGCAACATCAATCAACACCAAGGAGTTACAACAGTGGCAATGGTGAAGCACTCCATGACCAACCCTCTGACCATCAGCGTGCTGGCCGCCCTTTTTGCGGTCACCCTATGGGCCAGTGCGCCACTGCTGGTGGATCTCGCCAGTGCGGTTCCGCCGTTCCAGCTGACCTCCATCGCACTGCTCAGTGGTGCCGTGGCGGCACTGCCGCTGAGCCTGCGCAACCGCAGATCGCGCCAGCCCGTGCCCTGGAAATGGAAGCCGGTGATCTATCTGCTGGTGCCGCTGCTGGTGCTGGGCGCAGTCGGCGCCTATCTGGTGGGACTGGGTATGGCGCCGACAGCCGAGGCCGCTCTGATCACCTACACCTGGCCGGTGCTGTTCATTGTGATCAGCCAGTGGCTGCTCCATGGCCGCATCGCCATGTCGGTACTCAGTGGGGCCATCATCGCCTTTGCCGGCGCTGCGCTATTGCTGGCACCAGAGGCACTGGAGAATGGTTTTTCCGGGCATATGGCCGGTTACGGACTGGCATTGCTGGCGGGGTGCTGCTGGGCCATCTACTCATGGATCTGTCAGGCTGCACCAGTAGCCGTCGCGCCCATCATGCCGGGCCTGTTTCTGCTGGCCAGCGCGGGCGCGGTAGGTGCTGGCACCCTGTCCGGCTCACCCGCCACGGCACCATCCGCCATGGCGCTGCTGGCCGGTATGGCTCTGGGGCTCGGTCCCTATGGACTGGCCATGGTGGCCTGGGATCTGGCGCTGCGCAGCGGGCCCACAGGGCTGATCGGCAGTCTCGCCTACGGGGTGCCGGTTCTGGCCGCACTCTTTCTGGTGCTGGCGGGCGTGGCCGCACCGGACTGGCGCCTGCCTGGCGCTGCCATTCTGGTCGTGGCAGGTGCGGTTGTGGCTTCACGCTGCAAGGGTACGCCCGATACGGCCTGAACGGGGCCGTATCGGATCCGGGTGGATCATGGGCTTCAGAACCCGTGACCCATCAGACCCAGGACCCCCAGAACGATCAGGTAACCGGCCACGATATAGTTCAGCAGCTTGGGGAATATCAGGATCCCCACACCGGCAGCCAGGGATATCAGCGGAGCCAGATCAATATGCAGCGTCATGCTTCTCTCCTTGTGTCTCCAGTGCATCATTCATATGCCAAGCTAGCAGTGAACGCCATTTCCTGTCGCCTGAAATTTTCTCAACCCTATTGCGCCATCCGTCTGCCTGGCTTACCTTGAGGGTTCCTGCAGCGAGGGGAACACCGGTGAGAATCCGGGGCTGTCGCGCAACGGTAAGGTGGAGCGAACCACCAAGCCCGAATACCTCCGCAGGAAAGAGACTGGAGCCTTCGCGTCAAGGGTGAAAGGTCGGAATGCAGCGGTAATCCGTCACTGCAACCGCCTGCCACAGTACTGTTTCGCGTTGGCTTCTCCCTGTTTTCACATCAATTGGAGAAGCCTGTTATGCAGACCAACACCATTCCATCCGCCATACCACACCCCATGGTCAACGGAGCCCTGTCCCCGGGACTCGATCTGCTGGTGCTGAAAAGCCGCCTGACTGCCAGTGCCCGCTGCCTGCTCGAAGGCATGGGTATTGAAGTGACTGAAGCCTCGGCCCGCGGTGTTATGGGACCGGCCATGTACCGCCTCTACTCCCCCCAGCCATGCCCGAGAGTCTATTGGCTGGACTCACAGCGTGCCGACGACCTGGTTGAGGCACTCAAAGAGGATGAAGATCGTGCCAGAAGCCCGGACTGGGTCCACAGCCTGCTGCGCACCCACCGTGCCGGTGCGCTGAGGGATCTCGATGGAGGTATTGATTTTGGCGACTACGGACTGGGTGCCGACCTGGTCCTGCACGACCTGCTGGGCTACCCCACGCTCTGAAGCAGATGGCCGGACGCCCTCTCAGTGAGGGCGCTCCGGCTCCCCGTCCAGGTGAATGACCAGCTCAACCCGACGGTTACGCGCCCGCCCCTCCTCGGAGGCGTTATCCGCAACCGGTTGGGTATCGGCATAGCCCACCGCACGCATCCTCTCCCGCGAAATGCCTTCACTTGCCAGATGCCTGAGCACCGAGGCGGCGCGCGCCGCTGAAAGCTCCCAGTTGGAAGGAAAAGCCAGGGTTGCAATAGGCAGGTTGTCGGTATGCCCCTCCACGGAAACCGGATGATCGAACTGCTCCAGGGTCACGGCAATATCGGCCAACACCGATTCGCCCTCTTCCATCAGACGGGCCTCACCGGACTCAAAGAGCATCTGCTCCCCGATGTTCAGCGTGATGCGATCGTCCCGGGAAACCACCTCAACACCGGTGACCGGATCATACAGCCGAAGCGCCTCAGCCAATTCGTCAGGCCCGTCCGGAGTCGGCTCGGGGGCCGGTTCAGGAACCGGCTCCACCGCCTCTGCCGGGCTCTCCGGAGTCGGATCCTCAGCATCCACCTCGGATTCCGTAAAATCGGCAAAGGTCAGCAGTACCACAAAAAACACCAGCACCAGCGTGATCACATCCAGATAGGTAACCAGCCAGCCATCCGCTTCTTCAGAATTCTGCGGCGGCTCCACATTCGGTGCCTGGCGGCGGGGACGCTGCGAAACCTCTTCCGTCACGGATCCTTCCCCTCCACTGGGACCGCACTCTGCTCGCGCAGTTCATCCGGATAATGCGCCATGAAGGATTTCAGTGTTTCACGGATCAGTACCGGATTGCGGCGCTCCGCCATCAGGGTGATGCCTTCGAGCACCATGTTCATGAGCGTCACCCGCTCTTCGGTCCGGCGCTCCAGCTTCACCGCAATGGGCTTGAACACAAGATTGGCCAGCAGGATTCCGTAAAAGGTGGTCAGCAGGGCTACGCCCATCTGTTGCCCAATATCAACCAGATCCCCATCACCCAGCAGGAACATCATGTTGATCAGACCGACCAGGGTGCCGATCATGCCAAAAGCCGGTGCAAACGAGGCCATAGTGCGGAACACCTGGGCCTCGGCATGTTCCCGTGCCTTGAGACGGGCAATGCGCCACTGCAGCAGATCCAGGATCTCGTTCTGGGAGCTGCCATCGATCACCAGCTGCACACCGGTGCGCAGGAAGGGATTGTGGGTGTTCTCCAGCTCCGCCTCGACGTTGCGGATGTTGCCCCGGGACCAGAGACGCGCCATACGGACCAGCTCGTCAATGTCATCCCGGGAATACATCCGTTCATTGCGGAAGACAATGCCGACCAGCCGAGAGACCCGCAGCACTTCGCGCAGCGGATAACTGATGAAGGTGGCCGCCAGGGTGCCCCCGATCACGATCGCCAGCCCGGGCAGGTTGATGAACGCAGCCGGTTCCTCGGCGGCAAACACCAGCACCAGGATCATCATGACCAGACCGGCAACAACGCCGATCAGTGTGGATGGATTGACTCTGGATAACATGGAAAAACCTGTAGTGAATGGAACCGGAAATACCGGGATTGCCCTGCTGAAACATAGTCCAGATTGCGGATAACGGAAACCGGCCCGGACCCAACTGACGCCTTCCGAGACCTCATTACAGGTTTTTGACATTCATGCACTGACTCCGTACCTTACGCCCCGCTTCGGTAAGCACACCCTTTACGGGTGATGCATGGAACCCGGTGAGACTCCGGGACTGACGCGCAGCGGTATTGGGGAACAAGGGTCACAGGGCACCAGCCCGGGCACTGTCCGAAAGGACGGGAAGCCGTGACCCAAGGCCAGCGTTGAAGCAACGCCCGCCCCTGAGTCCGAAGACCTGCCGAAGCGGGGCCCGAAAGGGCCTGAACCGAGCCTTCGCGTCTAAGGTGTTCGGGCCGCAACCTGATCCGGTACACCCTGCCGCCGCAGAATACGGCCTGCCTGCGTGAGGGCTCCATAACCCGTTCATTCGTGTATGGAGACCCTGAATGAAGTCTTTCAGAAAAACGCTTACAACCGCACTCTTCACTTTTCCGGCACTGAGCGGTGCTGCCGATCATCACCTGACCCTGGCGCCCCAGGTCATACAGGGCTCAGCCCTGGAGGAGACTCTGCCCTCTGAACTGGCTGAGTACGGTTCGGACCTGGTGGTGATTGATCGCCAGCAGCTCGAACGCAGCGGCGCCAGTGACGTCAACCAGGCGCTCCGGGGCAGTGTGCCCGGCGTCTTTCTCTCACCCAAAACCGGCCGCGGTGATTACGCGGACATTTCCATACAGGGCTCACGCAGTGAGGATGTCCTCTGGCTGGTGGACGGCGTGCGCATCAACAACCGGCTCTTCGGCAGCACCTCGCCGCTTGATTCCATCAGCACCCATATGATCGAACGCATCGAGGTCCTCAAAGGCGGACAGGGTCTGTTCTACGGAACCGAGGCCGTCGCGGGCGTGGTCAACATCGTGCTGCGCCAACCCGGAAATGAACCGGGAGGCGAGCTTGTTGGTGCTGTGGGGTCGCTGGACGACCGACGTCTGGCGGGCCATGTCACAGACCAGTCGTCGCTGGGGCGTTGGCTTGTGTTTGGCGAGCAGGACCAGTCCGGCGGCTATCGACCCTTTCGGGACGATGCCTATCAGGAGGATGCCCGCAGGGTGGATCGCGGCTTCAACCGGCGCTCCTACGGGGGGCGGTACCTGCTCGACGCGGGTCAGGGGCGCTCGCTCAATTTCCTGTTCCTGCGCAACGACGTCAAAGCGGACTTCCCTCGCCCGACCAATAACTTCAAGACCTTCAACGATCGTGAAGAGCACATCGTCTCACTCAAGTGGGATCACCAGGTCACCGAGCGCGCGGGCTATTTCATCAAGGCTTACTGGCATGACTGGTGGACGGACTACACTCGCCTGGGCATGGACGAAGACCGCAACATTGAGATCATCAATGATCGCGACGAATGGGGGTTTGATGACTACGGCATTAACCTCACCGGACGCTACGTCACGGATCGCGGCTCCGAGCTGCTCGGCGGTGTCGACTACCAGCGTTATCAGGGCGAGGATTTCGTGTTGCGCATCGACGGCCAGACCGAGTCCGTTACGGCGGGTTTCGTCCAGTACCGTCCGCGACTGGCTTTTTCACCGGACACCCGCCTGGCCATCGGAGCTCGCTACAACCACGCCGACTTCGCCGGCGATCACAGCATCTGGAACATCAGCCTGGGCCAGCCGTTAGCCAACCACCTCCAGCTCAATGCCAGTGCCGGCACCAACTTTCGACTGCCCTCGGCGTTCGAACTCTTCGTGATTGATGAGGACTTCCCGGCAGGCAACGAGAATCTGGAGCCGGAGAAAAGCATCAACACCAACCTCTCTCTCGCCGGGCCACTGGGCACGCTGATCCAGTGGGAGGTGGGTGGCTTCTACCGTGAGATCGACAACCTCATCCAGGTGGATGACGGCACCTACGCCAACAGTGATCAGCTGGTCCGTGTGCATGGGGCCGAGGCCGCACTGGAAATCGGCGAGTCGCGCGGCTGGCAACTCGACCTCAATGCCACCTGGTCTGATGCACGGGAAAGCGGCAGCGACGCCCCGATCGATGACATTCCGGAATGGTTCGCCAACGCCCGGCTGGCCTGGGACGGCGAGCAGCGGGGCTGGCAGCTCCAGGCGACACATACCGGCAGCAAGCGGACAACACTGGCGGATTTCGGCACCCAGCGCTACGGACACTTCACCCTGTTCAATGCCAGTGCCTGGCAGACCCTCGGCGCCAATGACGAACACCGCCTGACGCTCAGGCTGGAGAACCTGACAGACCGCACACACACAACAGGGGTGAGCCAGAGCAACACGCCTGAGGACAACCCCTACCAGTACGACACTCTGGGCGCACCACGCAACGCCCAGCTTGAATACAGCCGGAGGTTCTGATGGCATCCCGGCTGAAGAAACGCACACTGCGCTGGCTGATTCCGATTCACCGCTGGCTGGGACTTTTCCTGAGCCTGATCCTGCTGCTGTGGTTCATCTCAGGCATTGTGATGATGTTCGAGGGCTATCCCCGAACCAGCGATGCCGAGCGCATGGAATGGCTCTCGAGCGTGTCCCTGGACAAAGTCTCGATGACGCCCGGTGAGGCGCTGTCCGAGGCGACCCGGGAGGCGGCGGGCCCAGTGAGAATGAACCAACCCGGTGACCGGCCGCTGATTCACCTCAAAACGTCTGATGGCGACTGGCGCAGCCTCTACGCAGACAGCGGCCAACCGATCGCGCCACTGGACGAGGAAAGCGCGGCGACACGCGCCGAGTCCATCACCGGCTATCCGGCAGAGGAGGCACAGCGTCTGAGCCGTCCCGATCAGTGGACGGTCTCCGGGCGATTTGACGCACATCTGCCACTGTGGCGTGTCACGCTCGATGATGAGCGGCGCCGCTGGGTCTACCTTTCCGAAAACACCGGAGAAATGATCCATGAGACCTCCCGGCGGGAACGACTCTGGGGCTATGCCGGGGCGGTCATACACTGGATCTACCCAACCCAGCTGCGTGAGCTGAGCGGTTTCTGGCGTCAACTGGTGATGTGGCTGGCCGGCCTTGGCACCCTCGCCTGCCTGAGTGGCCTGATTCTGGGCATCCTGGTCCTGCGACGCCGCCGAACAGGCTGGAGCCCCTACCGCGGCTGGTTCCTGTGGCACCATTATCTTGGGCTGCTTTTCGGCGTGCTCGCCAGCACCTGGGCGTTCAGCGGTCTGCTGTCGCTGGATCCTTTCCGCTGGGCCGCCAGTGACCGTCCGGAGGTGTCGGTACAGGATTCCTTCGGCAGCAGACCGAACAGCTCCCACAGCAGTGCCCCCCTTTGGGAGACGCTGCCGGGGAATGGGAGCGGGGACCCTCCATGGCGCGAACTGCAGATTTGGCAGTTCGCCGACACCCCCTGGTACCGGGCACTGGACACTGAAGGCGATCCACAATTGCTGCATCCGGACAATGGCAGGGAACAGACAGCCCTTTCCGAACAACAGATCCACGAAGCAGCAAGGGCCCTGCCGGAACACAGCCTGGAGGCCATCACCCGGCTGACTGGATACGACAACTACTATTACGCAGGCCGAGCCGAGCGGGTCCGCGATCTGTCCCCTCCGTTGCCCGTCTACCGGGCCGACTACACCGATGGACTGCGCCTGTACATCAATCCGGCGGACGGCCAGGTCATCCAGTTGTCGACCCCGCGCAACCGGGTGAATCGCTGGCTCTACAATGGACTGCACAGCCTGGATTTTCCGGCTCTCGCCCCGGGCAGCTTCCCCTGGTATGTCCTTGTGGTGGCGTTGATGACTGGCGGAACCCTCGCCTCCGGAACCGGCGTATGGCTGACGCTTCGATACCTTCGCAGGAAGCTGAAACCTTAGGACACAGCCTGTAACAGTCTCCTGCCCCAGGGAAGGGATATGCTGGTCGTGGATCACAGAATCCAACAGGGACGCTTGGGTGGAGCAGCAGTATATGAGGCAATCAGAACGGGGATTTGCCACAGGGACCCGAAGCCTTTCGGGCCCCGTCACCATCGCCGGGCTTGGAAGCATACTGTTGCTGCTCACCCTGGCAGTCGCTGCGAACTATGCGGTTCTGGAGGTCAAATCCGGGCTGAGAGCCTATGTCACCGGGGAAAGTTACTGGTCCAAAGGCCGCCAGCAGGCCACCCATCATCTCGATCGCTACGCCGAAACCGGCGAGAGCGCCCACCTGAGACAGGCCCGCGAGGGACTGGCGATTCCGCTTGGTGACCGGCAGGCCCGCAGAGCACTTGAACGCACGCCACCGGACCTGGATCTTGCCCGGCAGGGATTTCTGGCCGGACAGAACCACCCCGATGACATCAACCGGTTGATCTGGCTTTTCCGCCTCTTCTCGGACACGGGCCACATCGCAGACGCCGTCGAAATATGGCGGGAGACTGACCCGTACGTGGACCGGTTGCAGGAGATTGGCAGCATCCTGGCGACAGAGCCGCTCTCACCGGAACGTGTCTCGTCAATCCGCAATGAGATCAATGCCCTGGATGCCGAACTGCGTGAACTGGAAAGCGCCTTTTCAATGGCCCTGGGTGAGGCGGACCGCTGGGCCAGTCGGATACTGCTGGTGGCAATCCCGCTGGCGCTGATCGCGACAGGCATCATTGCAATGCGCCTCTTCCTGAGACTGGCCCGCCGTATGGCCCACTCCGAACGTGAGCTGCGGGCAACCCTGAAGCATGCCGGCGTGGGCATGGGGCGCATTTCACGCAACGGCTATATCCGCTCCGCAAACAACCGACTCTGCGAGACGCTGGGACAACCCGTGGACAGGGTCGTTGGCTCCCCGCTTGCCACCATCATGAGCATACGTCACGACCCGCAGTCCGGAACCGGCAACCTGTCGAGCATCCGCCAGCAGCTTGAGGACGGCTGTCCGGAGCTGATTCTGGACCGTCCCTGGACCCACCCGGACGGGCGGGAGCTGTGGCTGCGCTACACCTTCAGCGCGGTGGAGCAGGAAAGGGACCAGCCCAGTGACTACATCCTGGTGGTGGAGGATCTGTCCGAGGAGCAGAACCGGGTTCAGGCGCTGAGCTACGAGGCCACCCACGACGCACTGACCGGCCTGATCAACCGACGCGAATTCAAGCGTCGCCTCGGCCAGCTTCTGGAAACCGCACGCAGTGAACATGCCCTGCACGCGATATGTTTCGTGGACCTGGACTATTTCAAGGACATCAACGATACCTGCGGCCATGCCGCCGGCGACGAGTGCCTGATCCAGCTCTGTGATATCCTGCGGACGCAGCTCCGCGGCGGCGATGTGCTCGCACGCCTGGGCGGAGACGAATTCGCACTCATACTCTATTACTGCCCCATGGATGTGGCCCAGGGCATTGCGGAGCAACTGCGGCGCAAAGTGGCCGCCTTCATCTTTCACTGGCACGACCAGACATTCCGCCTGAGTGCCAGCATTGGCCTGGCTCGGCTGACAGGGGCGCACACTGACCCAGAACGCGTTCTGGATGCCGCTGACCACGCCTGTTACCAGGCCAAGAGCGACGGTCGTAACAGCGTCTTTGTAATGGGGATTGATGAGGACACCGGAGAATCCCTCAATGACACAGGATCTGGCTTACAGTGATGACAGCTTTCTGGCGAGCGAGGATGGCCGCCCCATCCGTATACTCTCGGAATACCTCAAGCCCCTGAGCGCCCTCCGCGATAACGGCATCCAGGACACCATCGTCTTTTTCGGCTCCGCCCGCCTCAGTGAAGACGGGCCCATGGGCCATTTCTACCAGGACGCCCGCGAACTGGCACGCCTGGTAACACAATGGTCTGAATCCCTGCCCTGTCATACCCGCCGTTTCGTGGTCTGTTCCGGCGGTGGAGGCGGCATCATGGAAGCGGCCAACCGGGGCTCTGCCGATGCAGGGGGACGCTCAGTGGGGCTGAACATCGGCCTGCCCCATGAGCAGAAGCCCAATGACTACATAACCCCCGGGCTGCGGCTGGAGTTCCGTTACTTTTTCATGCGCAAACTCTGGTTCGCCCATCTGGCCCGGGCAATGATTGCCTTTCCCGGTGGACTGGGGACCCTGGACGAGCTGTGCGAGATCCTCACCCTGTCCCAGACACGCAAACTCTCACGCCCCATCCGGGTTTTCCTGTATGGAAGTGATTACTGGCAGGAGATCATCAACTTCCCCGCCCTGGTCCGCCACGGCATGATCAGTGAACAGGATCTGGCACTGTTCGAATACGTGGACACGCCCGAGGAAGCGCTCGACAAACTCCAGCAGGGGCTGGCCGAAGACATGGAATCCCTGGCACCGGCCTTTGCCCATTCCCGCTTCGGAGAGCTTGAATGAACCTGATTGCCGGAATTCCGGGCCTTAACTGGCGGCAGCACCCTGACTTCTGATCGATTTTCGGCTGGCCGGCATACTTCCTATGTGGGAGCAGCTATAGCTGCGACAGCGAGCGCGGCCATGGCCGCTTCTCTAAAGCGGGCGTTAGCGTCAACCCCCACAACTTGATTTTGCTCTTAAGGATTGGGTTCGACGAGCTTTCAGGCTTCTCTTCGCGGTCTTCGCCGCAGTATGGAATCGGAGGCTGTTGCCCTTGGATCTCCCACACGAGGTCATCGCCTCAAGCGGCTAACGGGGTCAACAGCTCCGAACTCGTCCAACCCAGTTACTCGGTTTACTCAGCTTGTTGCTGGTTCATCCCATCATCCTCTTTCGCTCCAGCGATGGCGTCATAACCTGTGTGGCTTTAACCCCCTTCAGGCTGCGGCTGGCGCAGCCCCATGTTCCGGCTCAAAGCGCTCTCCTTTGATCCATAGCCGCCACAGTACAATGGCCAGCTTGCGCGCCAGCGCCACCCGGGCCTTGGCCGCGCCCTTTTTCTCGGCCAGTTGCTGCGCCCAGCGCTTAAGCCGGCAGTCTCTGCTCTGGCGGATCATCGCATGGGCGGCCTCGACCAGATGCCAGCGCAACAGGTGATCGCCCTGGCGGGTGATGGCCCCGCGAACGCATCGCTCACCCGACTGGTTCACCCCGGGCGTCAGGCCCACGTAATCGGCCACCTGTTCCCCGTTGGCAAAACGCTGTGGGTCATCCACCGTCGCCGCAAAGGCCTTTGCTGTCAGCGGCCCGACTCCGGGTACGCTTTGCAGTTGCCGCTGCAGCTGATCCTCACGCTGCTGAGCCTGCATCTGCTTTCTCATCGCCTCAGCCCGCTCCAGGCTGTGCTCGTAAACCGCCAACAACGGCTCCAGCGCCTGCTCAAGCTCTGGATTGCGCTGCTGCACCACCTCCCGGACCCGTTGAGCAAACCGGTTCTTGCTGATGTGACCGAGGCAAATCCCGTTGGCGCGCAAAAGACCCCGGATCTGGCTGTCGAGCTTGCAGTAGGTTCTCACCAACCCTTGCCGGGCCTGCATCTGGGTTCGCTCCATTCGCGCCGCGGCGCTTTTGCGATGCACTGGCTGGAACCACCCTGAGCGTACGATCTGCGCCAGGGTTTGGGCATCACGCCTGTCGGTTTTCTTGCGCGCATTCATCAGGTGCTTCGCCGCCCGTGCATCGATGATCTGCGCCGTGTGGCCAGCCTCTTCCAGGGTCTGACAGGCCCACTCCGCCAGCGGCGATGACTCAACAATGGCTGAAACCGGCCCATGCGCCTGCAGGACCCGGTTCAGTTGCCCGGCGTCTGTAGCCACCTCTCGCTGCTCCAGCACTTTTCCCTGCTCATCCATCACCGCAACCGCACTTGATTTGGAAGCCAGATCAATGCCAACGTATTTCATCGGACAACCTCCTCCTTTATGCCTTTGTTGAGGCCCCTCGGGTGACCTCGTTTTCATTGGTGGAGGTTGTCCTCTTTCCCCAAGCCCGATCAAGGGCTGCACGCTTTATTCCATCTCCTACAGTTTTCCTGCGACCTGCGACTCCTATCCCGAGCAGGCTCGCTCATACACCTGGCGTTACCCGGTTACTGTAGGAGCCTG
>LKMJ01000173.1_pt1 | contig 42260 bp, 33 predicted proteins | sample 643391 | NCBI WGS metagenome assembly LKMJ01 (sample SAMN04112250, study PRJNA286221) | soda lake metagenome | biome: soda lake; feature: Kulunda Steppe; material: water; isolation source: sample PL-Br10 brine of Picturesque Lake | place: Russia: Kulunda steppe | collected 2010-07 | reverse complement strand
TGTCTTTTTTCATACTACAACTTTACTTGTATGAAAGAAAAATAAAAACGTTTATTGTCTATTATTTTTATAAGACATTTTTTCGATTTCATATATATTTTTAAATCCTTCATGAACTCGAGCGGTGGATATTCCCATCAAAAGAAGAACAACAGAAATTCCTACAACGATAAGTAATGATCTAAGACTTCTTGATACCTGTCTCCCGAACTTCAAACTCTTAATTGCCATATTTTATCACTATTTTATAAAAATTGAATAAATTATTTTTGGGGAGAATAAGTTTTTAACAACATATCATAAAAATCAGGTGTATATTCTTTAATGGAAAATAAAACCTTATTTAATTTGTCGACGCGATCACTAATTTGCTTTAATTTGGTTAAATTTATTTTATTGATATCTACCTCAAGCTCATTTTTTGAAGGCTGGAAATCTTTGTCAAGCACCCCGAGTGGAATATAAATATGTTTATTACTTTGAACATAGAAAGGATCTATGACCATAGCTTCATTTTCATCGACTTCAGTATTTGTGCCTTCTGCAGAACTGCCAAATATATCTGCTCTTTCAGACAGCTTTTTGATAGAAGGAAGCATATCATTGTTCAGACGATCTGTGATATTTGACAATTTCTTCCATGTATTCGAGTGAACATATCCTTTCCATTTATCTTTACATGCCTTTTTGAATTTTTCACTCAATGTACATTCAGTGTCAATCCTATCACATGGACATTCTTCATTTACCTGGAGATGTTTTTTAAAATCATTCATGTATTCATCACTTACTTCTTCACTCACTTCTTCACCTACTCTCTCTTTTTCATTCTTCTTTTTATTTTTTTTATTTTTGGATTTTTCTTTTTGTTTTTCAATATATTCTTTATTGTGTTTGTGATGTTGCGTATTTGAATTGTTAGACTTAATATCAAGTTTTGGTTGATTAAATTCATGTCCAGGATATTCAACTAATTCTGATTTAGATTCTAACTCATCGTTCTCAGTAAATGCGTCAAACTCTAATTCATGTACATCATTTAAGGTTCCCGTCTGGTTTTTTCTTAAACTGGATTTTAAGTTATCGACAAAAGAAGAGGCTTGAATTGTGTGTTTATCATACATATCTTTCTTCTTTTTAGCTTTTCGTTTTTTATCCGGCTTTGTAGAAAACACATGCTTTAATCGTGATTGATCAGAGAATTTTTCTTTATTCACATGATCTAAATAAAAGAGATAACATAGGATAATAAATAAAACGAGGACGACAGTTAAGAATTCCAATATGTTTAATGATGAATTAACACGAAAAATAAGAATACAAACTATAAAAAATAGAATACAAGCTAGAATGAACATTTTCCTTACAATCAGAATACATTTTTTAGAGATGAATTTTCATGCTTTGCTTACGAAAAGAACGAAGAAGAATGCTTTACAAGAATATGTTTTATTGTGGTTCACAATCATAAGGCAATTTTCCATTCATTTTTCATTTTTCAAACGCACTAAATTTTTTCTTCCTATAATCTATAAAACAGACTTATTTTACGATTAATGGCTTCTTTAGATCAAGCTCTGTTTGTTAAATTCAATCATCTTACCGATGAATTTGACGGTGATTCGACCATTTTAGGAGCTAGTCAAAAAGCTTTAAAAGATGGTTTAGATAGCTTTGGTAATTTAGTCGTCGGGACTCAAAATGGACTTATAGGTGGGGGTCCAATAAAAACAAACCCCGTTTTAGAGGTAGATTCTACAGTTTTAAGAACCGGACCTAATCATCAAACGAAATCAGGGTCTTTTACAGTCTTGGGGGAAATGACCATGGCTTCGGGTAAAATCAAGAATGATTTAGAGTTGAAGGGTACCCTCACGAGTGGAAATGTTCCTTGGCAAAGATTGTCTGCTCATCCCAAAGTTGTTGCAGGGGATGGCTTATCCGGAGGTGGAAACGTTTCTACGAATGTTACATTAAATGTTGATCCGAGTGTAGTAAGAACTTCGCGTAAAATTATTCCAGGCTCTGGATTAAAAGGTGGAGGAGATTTAAGTGCAAATAGAACACTCGCAGTTGATAACACGGTCTTGCGTACGGGAAGTGAAGCACAAACCAGATCAGGTGATCTTACGTTAAACGGAAAAACCGTGATGAACGAGGTTATTGTTAACAACGATGCTGAATTTAATGCCAATGTAGGTATTTCAGGAGATGTTCAATCTAAAAATATACAGTGCTTAAAAGATGTCTCTGTAGGTTCTAATTTGACCGTGCAGGGAGATATTACTGCTTCGGAAGGAACAACTATTTTAGGTGAGTTAATGACGATGGATAAGGTAGATATATCTTCAAATCTAAATGTTATGGGAAAGGTATCTTTGAGCAACGACCTTGCCTTGGCCGGTACTTTGACGGCCGGTAATGTTCCTTGGCCGCGTTTAAGTCAACATCCTACCGTAATTGCAGGAGATGGTTTAAGCGGAGGTGGTGTTCTTTCGGCTAATAGAACACTTAATGTCGATACAAGTGTGGTGCGTACATCATTGACAATCAATACAAACAACGGTATCGTAGGTGGTGGTAATTTAACTTCTAATCGTTTGCTTTCTCTAGATGATACTGTTTTACGAACTTCATCTGTACATCAAACGAAAACTGGTCCTTTGACTTTGGGATCTAGTCTTGATGTCAATGGACCTGTAACATTAAGTAACTTGGTATCTACGGGTAAAATATCTGGGAATGAACTTGATGTTTCAAGTAACCTTCATGTCCATGGCAATTTGATCGTGGATGGAAGTACCACAGAACTGAATACTACTCTTCAAACCACTGACCAATTAAGCGTTACAAATGATGGATCTGGGCCAGCAATTGCTATTAATCAAACTGGCAATCAACCGATTGCTCAATTTAAAGATGATGGTGTGAATGTCATAACGATTGCTGATGGTGGATTACTTGGTGTAGGTGTCGATGAACCCGAAGAATTACTTCATGTCAAAGAAAATGCAAAAATTGAGGGTCAATTATATGTGGGCCAAAATTTCTCTTTGCAAGGAACGATGGTAGACGGAACAGTTCCTTGGGTGCGTTTAGATAATCATCCTTCATTGCAAGCAGGAGATGGATTAACAGGCGGAGGCGATCTCAGTTCAAACCGGACACTCTCTGTAGATAGCTCAGTCGTACGCACAGAAAGGCAAATTTTGACTCAAAATGGATTAATTGGTGGAGGGGACCTAAGTTCTAGCCGTACATTGTCCCTAGACAATACCGTTCTAAGAACATCATCCGACAGCCAAACAAAATCAGGACCTTTAACTTTGGGTTCAACTTTGGATGTGAGTGGTTTGGTCAATGTGACAAATGATATCGTTTCTACTCAAACCATTTCTTCTAGAACATTAGTGACAAACGAGAAAGCCACATTAGGATCATTAGATGTTCTCGGAAAAGTGACCGTGAGCAATGACGTTGCTTTTACAGGTGAGTTGACAAACGGTACAGTACCTTGGGTCCGTCTTGCGAATTATCCAATGTTAACTGCTGGCGATGGTTTATCTGGAGGTGGTGACTTGTCCTCTGCCAGAAGTCTCTCTGTAGACAGTTCGGTCGTGAGAACAACTCGTCAAATAAACACAAACAATGGTATAATTGGTGGAGGAAATCTATCCTCGAATCGAACCTTATCTTTAGATAATACTGTATTGCGCACGAGTTCCAGTCCTCAATCTAAACAAGGACCATTGTCTCTGGGTTCAACATTAGATGTGAGCGGTAAAGTAACTGTGAGTAACGATCTTGCTTTTACCGGTCAATTGACCAATGGTACCGTCCCTTGGGTTCGTTTGACGAATTATCCCGAAATTAATGCAGGAGATGGTCTTGTCGGTGGAGGCGACATATCTTCTAATAAAACACTTGCTGTGGACGGAAGTGTTGTGCGCACATCACTCACTATAAACACGCAAGATGGCATCATCGGTGGAGGCGATCTGAGTTCTAACAGATCACTTTCTTTAGATAACTCCGTTCTTCGCACATCTTCAGGTGCGCAAACTAAAACGGGTCCTCTTTCTTTAGGATCTACTTTGGATGTCTCTGGAAAGGTTACAGTAAGCAATGACTTATCCTCTACAGGTTTAATTAAAGGTAAAAATTTGGATGTATCTGATAATGTTCATGTTCATGGAAATCTTATCGTTGATGGTGAATCCACACAATTGAATACGAATATCCAAACAACCGATCAATTTAGTGTTACAAATGATGGTTCGGGACCAGCTTTGATCATTAATCAGAATGGAAATCAACCTATTGCACAATTCAAAGACAGTGGATCTAATGTGTTTATTATTGCTGATGGTGGTCTGGTAGGAATCGGAACTGAAAGTCCTCAAGAAATGCTTCATGTTAACGGAAACTTTATGCTTGATGGATCTTTTAAAGCGCTTTCAAACATTGATGTGAACGGAACAATTTCTGCAAGTAACGATCTCGCTATTAAAGGTACGATGATCGAAGGTACAGTGCCTTGGGTCCGTCTTGCGAACCATCCTACCGTTTCTGCCGGTGATGGTTTATCTGGAGGGGGTAATCTATCCATAAATCGTTCTCTATCTGTCGATGGAACAGTGGTGCGCACGAGCCGTCAAATAAACACTGGAAGCGGTATTGTGGGTGGGGGAGATATGAGTGCTAATCGCACGCTTTCATTGGATAACACCGTCTTACGCACGGATTCGGGTAGTCAAAGCAAACAAGGTCCGCTCACTTTGAATTCCACTCTTGATGTCGATCAACGCGTCGGCATCTCTATGGGATCACTTACCCCTGATGCGAATGCCAAACTTCATGTGAATGGCAATGTGATCGTGGAAGATACTTTATTGGCTAAAGAGGATGTGTTAGTCGAATCCGATAGACGCATTAAAGACGAAATCCGCCGTATCGAGGATCCACTTTCCATTTTAGAAGGTGTACATGGTTACACCTATATTTTGAAAAATAAAGAAAATAAGAGTAGGCATATGGGTTTGATCGCCCAAGAGGTATTAGAAAAGATGCCTGAAGTGGTTCGTGTAAGCAGTGACGGGACATTGTCTGTGGCTTACGGAAACATTGTCGGTGTTTTGGTGGAAGCGGTCAAAGATCTTCAAAAACAAATTGAAGAATTGAAAAATAAATAGAAAATCTGATATATTTTATTTTTCTAACTTATTTTATAATAATAAGTCTGTTTTTTGTTTTAAAAAACATCTGCAAAATGTCATCTTGTAATTTAGGATCCCTAATTAACAAACATTTTAATATGCTTATTGATATTTTTAAGTATGATTTAACTGAATTAGGTGTAGAGAGTGTTCACACAAAATGTTTATATACTGCCGTGACAATTTTGTATTTGATCTGTGGTCACAAAGCTATAAAAGGATCATTGCAATGTTACGTAGATAGGGTAAAGACAAGAATGAGACAAAAGAGTGAAGAAGATAAAAAGATATTTATCAAAAATAGCATGGATGAAGCTTATAAAAACATTTTGAATAAAGATAACCGAAGAATGGTTTATTTCATGATGATTACAAACTCTGAATTACCTCATCCCAAAGATCCATTTAAGGAGGAATTTTTTCCGGGTCATGTTTTTGTCATTGATAAGCAAATTCGTAAAGGTGATGATAAACCTTTTTATAGATTGTATCAAAGTTACATTAATAAATACACCCTTGAAGAGTATAGCCAACAAATACATAAACCAACGGGTTCAGTTTATCATGAATATAGTTATGAAAGAATGGAAGATTTAATGAATAAATTAAAATACTTTATAAATTCATCGACTTGGGACTCTAAAAACGTAGAGTTTTGGAAGGAATTCACGCTCGTCAATGCCAATAACTTTAAAGGTTACCCCATTCAACCTTACATTCATTTTTGCTATAACGCTCTTCCTGCATTACGTTGTAAAAAAGGATTATATGATTTGTTAGAAGAAAAAGTAAGACAAAATAAGATTCCTCTAATTTACAAAGAAAGGGTCAATAAACTTTTGTCAAACAGAATGAAAAATTCTAATGTTTGATAGAGATTATTTTTATATATCTATAGCAAATAGTAGATATGATTCCTTTAGTCGTTTTATTGGATTTAGATGGAACTATCGTGGGAAATGTGAGTCCGATTGTGTGTGAATGGGAACTTATACAAATGTCAGGTAAACGCAATAAGTTAAAAGACTTTAAAAAAACGGTGGTTCAAAAATTAAGAGGGGGATTAATGCGCCCGCATTTGGCGGATTTCTGTACATTAGTTCAAAAACATCACGGGTGTGTGGAATATTTCATTTATACAGCATCTGATATGACTTGGGCCAATTATTTAGTACCTTGTTTAGAAGAAGCTACGGGGTTAACGTTTCATCGTCCTATATTTACAAGGAGACACTGTTCTTTGAAAGATGGGGATTACAAAAAATCGATCGACTCCATATCTCCTATCATCTTCAGAAGGTTGAAAACAAAATATAAAGACTTGACAAAACCGTCTCAATTAAAAAACCGAGTATGCCTTATTGATAATAACGAAGTCTTAGAAAAAAATGAAAAAAACAAGCTCATTCGGTGTCCTACATATGATTTTGTGGATAACTATGATGTTTTTTCGAGAATAGATATCGACACTTTTTGTGACCAAAACTGTAATAATGTCGCATCATCTTTAAACAAATATGGTTTGTTTCCCAGTGTTCCATCGTCTAAAACAAAAAGTCTTACTTTTGACGTTTTTAGGTATTATTACTATAATAGACTTTGTGAAAATCTTAAGAAATCTATAAAAAATAATAATACAGACAATAATTATTGGTTATCCATTGCTTATTATTTGTGTAAAGAAGATGTGAAAGACTTTGATTCAAATACTTTAAAAAAAATAAACATGAGAATGAGTCAAGAAACTAAATAAATTCATGAATTTAATTAGATTGCGTCTATTCTTACTTTTATTTTTCGTCTCGAGTATATAAGTTGTAGATATACTTGATTATGATACAAAATAACACTCGTCATTCACAGTCAGGATCTGAATTGAGTGAGCATTCCGTTCTTGGTGCGGATTTATTATTTAACGAAGATTACTTAAAAAGACATGGAAACAAGTCATTATATAACATGCAAGATAATCAAGATTGTTCTTCCGTAAAGTCTTTACCCTTGTCTCATGTTTCTAAAGCATCTCGTCATTCTCGACATTCTCTTCACTCACACAAATCACACAAATCACAAACGTCAAAAAAGTCTTCTCAAGCTTATGGATTGCCAAAAAAATCAGATTATTTCAATTTTGACGAATCAAGTGAATCTGAAAGTCCATCAGAGATTTTGAAAGATATGGAAAGACGTAAAAATAATAGAAAATCTAAACAAGATGACGCTATGTCTATTTCTTCAAGATCGTCTTCCTCATCATCTTCTTCTAGCTTTTCAAGAGGATCCCGAGATTCTAAAGGGTCAAGAGCTTCATCGAAGTCTCAAGGATCATCCAGCATTATCGTGCCTAAAAAAAAGAAATTGTCAGGAGAAGAAATTATTCAAAGGAAACAAGAATTGCTTTTTGAAATCGATCGATTTGAAATGAAAGGAAGACCTTATTTTCGTAAACTTACTTTAGCTTCAAGTTTAGAAGAAATAGAGGCAGCTTATGATCGTCTTCAGCTCGATATGGAATTAGATGATGCCATCCGGAGTTTTAGGAGACTTTTGATTTCTCTAGTCACAATCGTGGAAAAAGTTTCTGGAAACTATTTTGTTCAAAAATATTCGCCCATCAAACCACGACTTTCAGGTTGGTCTCAAAGCATTAACGCAGAAATTGAAAGTTACGATAATGTGTTTAAAAAATTATATATCAAACACCGAAGTAAAACTCTCGTAGGTCCTGAACTTCACTTGTTTTTTATGATTACCATGAGTGGAATTACTTTTCATATTACATCTCTCGCTGCAGATAGATTTCCTGGACTTAACGAAATCCTGAAAAATGATCCTTCCCTCTTCCCCAAGTTTATGAATTTTATCAACCAAGGTGCGAACAACTTCTCTAATGGATCAAACATGCATCAATCAGCTCATTCAAACCCTGTGTCTGGATTAGGTCAAAATCAATCTGCCTCTCCACCACCCCCGCCTCCTCAAAATCAAGGTGGATTCTCCATTCCAGATATTTTGAAAATGGGCATGGACCTTTTTGGTGGAATAATGAAACCACAGGTTAATCCCACACCCATGCAAACACAACAAAATCAATATCAAACACCGTCAAGCATGCCGATGCCAAATAATGTATCTACAAGATCAGCTAAAACCGAAATGCCTATGCCTATGCCTATGCCTTCCTCTTCGCTAAGACCACAAATGCGAGGCCCAAGTAATGTAGAAGACATTTTGAAATCTATTCAAGAGGATCGCCTGGAAACTGTTTCAAACATGAGCGAAACAGGATTTTCAGAAATACCTGATGATGTGAGTATTAGTGGCGTAGTTTCAAGAAAACCTTCAAGAGTAATTAAAATGCAAAAGTAAATTAAATTTGCTTTCTTTTTTTCTTTTTTCTATTAAAGTTTTATTAATCTTTATTTCATTCATTCCATGGAAAATCTTTCTTTAGCTTCTAAAGTTTTATTGGACAAAAGCTATTTACATCTCAAAAAAGAGATTGTGCAATTCAAAAAAGACGTCGCTCGAAGACTTTTTTATCATAAAATAGATCTTCTTCTGCGTGATGCCAATAAGAAATTCGTAAAATGTAAATGTAAACAATGCACAGATCTTATTCATCATAATTATCCCGAAGTTCAAAACCACATCATTATAAGCCTACATGCTCAACCCCCACCTGAAACCGACCCTCCGCAAATAAATGAAAATCAAATCTATAATGAAACCGACAATCAAATAGAAAATGATGATGTGACTCTAGATAATGAAACAATAAACGAAATGAATGAAATTAATCAAAGTCATGAAGACGAGAATCACGAGAATACTATTTTTCCTTTATCTACATTTATTCTTTTTAGATCAGATCTTCTTGCACATCAGACAATTCCTGAAGAGTGTGAACTCGAACACTTTTTTATAAGTCTTTGTAAAAAACATAAACTTCCTATCCCGATTTTTGATAAAGGAAATAAATGTCTATGGAAAAAATTAGGTCATCAACAGAATAATCAAGTTTGCGATATAGAAAACAAATCTTGGAGAAACCAAATTTCTAAAATGTCCTATTATGATCAAATTGAAAAAGTGTACAAAGGATTAATGAATGATTTAGTGCAAGCTTTAGACCAAACTGATTCTCGACCCATATTCTTTATCAAAAAGAAAAATACTCCCTTCGAAGATTGGTTTAGATTTAAGAGTACATCACTTCTGGTATCTGATTTTGAAACAGATGTATTCTTAAAAAATTGAAAACATATAAGTTAATTTTTGGGTATAAAGAATTCATTTGATCATTTATTGAATACAAAAAAATGAAGACGAGAAGTGGAGCATCTTATCATGTTGATTTTGTTAATAATTTAAATAAATTACAGAGTCGTATTTCAAAGAAGAGAAACAAAACGACAAAAGAAAAAGAAGAAAAGAAAGATCAAAACATTTTCAGTAAACTTCCTCTCGACATTCAAAATAAAATTTTTACCGAACATTTGTGTTGTAAGGAAAGATGTAGTTTGACAATAGCTTTGTCAAAAGACTCCAACTTTGTTAAAAACTTTTGTCCAAATGAAGAATTAAATAAACAATTAGGGATTCTTGTCAAATATCTGACGTCTGAAAAACGGGAATTATCAAAGGAAATTGTAGAGTTTATAGCTAAAAATTTTGATCCCAAAGATGCACAGATCGTTGAGCTAAAAGAATTGTACATCGAGCTTGATCAAAAAATAACAGAATTCAAAAATCTTCAAGGAAAAAATTATCTTAAAGAAAAAATCTACCTAGATATACTATCTTTAGATGACCTGAACAATATTCAACCAGAAGCTGAGTTAAAAAGGATAATTCGTGATTTATTGATTTTCAATCGTTTTCTTAAGCCTCATTCATTTGATATTTTGTTAAAAAGATATTCGGAACTCATGCAATATAATTTAGATAAGTTTACACCGCAAGAATATATTAATGATTCCTTTGACTCTAAAAAAAACCTGATACACAACCTTTTGTATTCATGCGTATGGTATGAAAACTTTATCTTACTAGATCATATTCAAGCTAAATATCCACAATTACTCGATTTCCGCTTTATTGAAGGTAGCACAGATGAAAAATATATCTTGAGTCCTCGTGTAATTTATAAAACTAATCAATATTTTGATATACCGATAAATAAATTACAAGATGTCGCGAATGATTGTCTCGCAAGAACTGATTTTGATTCATATAATAAAATGGTAATTCTGATGGAATTGAAGAAGAATTCTCAACAATAATGTCTTTTATGGGTACACTCCATTTTTACTATATAAACAACTTGTTTACTATTTGTCTTATAAATTTTTTTAAATGACCTCTGAGTTTATCGGCCCAGCATCCGCTCTTATTGGGCGAGGCAGTTACATATGTCAGGTATTGGCTTGTGGGACCGAAGTTTTTACCGATGGACGCATTTTAATTGAAATTTCGAAAGAATATGTACAAAGTTGTCCCGTTTTACCATTATCTACCCAGCCTATGGCTAATTTAGTGATGAAAGGTTCTTATAATGTGTCGCTCGATCCACAAACGTGTATGGAGGTCTTCGAAGGCTCCTATATAGACAATGAATACGGGAGGGTCTCTGTAAAGTGTCGCGTAAAAGGCGTACAAATGGTACCCTCCAACATGAAACAGCCTGATGGCTCTGTCGAACTCTCCAACGGTGTTGGCATTGCGCCTTCTAGAAATGCGTGAGTCACCCTAATTAAAAAATAAAAATCTCAACGATAATGTCTTTTATTCTTTTTTCATGTTCGAAAAATTGATAATTCATAGACAATATATAAAAAACAATTAATATTCTTTGGAAATGTCAAAAGAAATACAAAATAAAAATGAGAATGAGAATGAGAATGAGAATGATAAGAAAAAAGTCATCAATGTGAAAGTCTCGGAACTTCGCAAAAATGGATTCTCTTCATTAGAGGATTGGCTCTCGGCCTCTTCATTTCATATTTACATTGGAAGGAATATGAGTTTTTATGTCAAAGGAGCAGAGAAATCTGTTTGGCATAATCCATTTCCTATAAAGAAGTATGGGTTGGTGAAAAGCTTAGAACTTTATGAGAAGCACGTGCGTCAATCTCCGCAACTTTGGAATAATCTTGAATCTTTAAAAGATAAAACTCTTGGATGTTGGTGTGCGCCAAACCCTTGTCATGGAGATATTCTTTTGGCTCTTATTGAGGAAAAACTTTTAAATAGTACAAAAAATAAAAATGATTTCACATAATTTTTATTTAGAATTGACTATGAATTTATCCAAAAATTCAGGGCAATCCTTATGTGCAAGAATGTAATTTAAGCTTTGTTTTGCGTATTTTGTAGATGGATCAAAAGTTTTCTGTGAGACAAGAAAAATTAACAATTTTCTCAATAGAGATGTATTATCGTTCTTCACCACTTCCCAAATAAATTTTCCTTCGTTTGCATTCATGTCGATTCCTGATTTGATAAACTTAGACAAAATGTTTTGTATATTATTCGCAAAATGAAATTTGTTAACTTTAAAAGATGTCGGTTCGATGTACAAATTTCTCGACACATTTATGTAAAATAGGATAAACCAATAAAATATATCCGTTCGTAATTGAATATCGGAATTTTCTGACGCTTTATACAAATTGTCTAATACTTTCATATTTGGGATTATGTAAAACAGTTTTGCCATAGAGTAAGAGTCCATGGGGAGAATGAGATGTTCTATTATGTATTCGCGTGTTTTTTCATCAAATTTCATAAGATTGTTATTTTCAACTATTTTCATTTTTTTATAAAAATCTAATCCCTTTATCATGTCTTTTACTTCCGCTTTACAAAGTTTAACTGGATCTGCGTTTTGATTCATCAAATGATTCATCATAGGAAAATTCAAGTTTAATGCGGCTTTTTTCATCAAAGCATTAATATTTTTTTTGTCTTCGGATAAATAATTATTTTTACCTTTATTACCCATTTCACTCATGGCACTATCACTTCTATTCATTTTATAATCTTGCATGATATCTCTTTGTTCCTCTGAATCTAAAGAAATATACGCCGGTGTACTCTGATTATTCAATATTTCTGATACTCTTTTTTGATTAAATTCTCTTGATTGTCTTGATTGTCTTGATTGTCTTGATACACATATCCCCATTTTTTAATATTAGTTGAATTCATCAAAATAGTCTTATATATTTGCAAAGATAAGGAATTCAAAAATAAGATCTAGATTTTGAGTGTTTTTTCATTTTTATACAAAAGCTCATAGACCATGAGAGGACATGTTCTTCCAGGACGCTGACCACGACCTATGACTTGTTTTTGTACTTCAGCTTTGATACGGTGTAAAAAGATAATATGTGTAATGTTTTCAAGGTTCATACCGCAGCTAAACAATGTTGAATGGGCAAGAAAGACGTTCACATCATCTTCCTCTTTGAATTTCTGCACAGAATTATACATTTCCTCATTGTTGCCTCCTTCAAAGTTTGAATATTTGATGTTGTTGTCTTCAAGCATTTTAGATACTTCGATCAAGACGCGAGGAAACTCTGCAAAAATTAAGACTTTACCTTCTTTATGTGTCTCGATCAAATTTTGCAACTTGACCAATTTGGGTCGATCCTCGTGAAAAAGTGTGACTTTCTTCATTTCTTCTTGTAGAGTCTCAAGTTTTGTTTTAAGAGTTCCGTGTTTCTTCAACTTGTCTTCTTTTTCATTTTTAATACGTTCAATGTTTCGTGTCAAATTGATATCTCTTACTTTTGCTTTTTGTTGTTTTTCTGTCAAGTCATTGAATTTCTTTTCCAGACTAGTACAATATTCGTCAAGTTGTTGTACTTCATTCTTCCATCTTTCTTCGAGAATTGTAACAAATTCTTTATCATTCGGAATATGGGCAACAGCTTCAAGACCGGTTTTCATGAGAGCCGTTTGTGGATCACAAGAATTAAGTGCTAGCAAGGCATCTTGGTCGAGACAATATTTTAGAGCGTCGATTGTTTGATTATCACATGTGATAGATTTAAAAGTGTATTCGGGAATTTGGAAACTTTGAAGAACAAAATTGTCATCACAGCCGATGTAATTATTCAGAAGTGATTTAATAGGAATTTTAATGTCACCAAATTTGAAAGGTTCATCTTGTTTACTCAGCATTTCTTTGAATGAACCCGACACAAACCAAGTGTAAGCCGCACTAATTGTAGTGTGCAATGAATTTTTGATGCTATCGATTTCATCAAAAATTACCCTTTTGAAGGACAATTTCATGGTCACCATAGTAGATGCGACCATTTGATAAAACAAGTCAGACACTAAATAGATATCCGCACTTTTGATAACTTCAGTTTTTTCATTATACATACTCAAGATAGAATCATAATTGTCAAGATGTTCTATAGTGAGAGCATTTCCTGCAAAGTTATTGATTGAATCAACCCATTGATAATACAAATGAGAAGGAACGACAATCATTGTAGACATCGAAGTATTATTAGAAAAAATCCTATCTACCCAAGATTTCTTTTTAAATTTTTCAATCAGGCAAAGAGCAATCGCGCAATATGTCTTTCCTGAACCCACTGTACTTCCCAAAACGCCAAATGGTTCGATGTCATTCATATCCTGTTTGTTCAAGAAATCAATTCTTTGTTGCATTTCCTCCGTCAAAGGTTCACCACTTTCCACTCTCTTTTTAATATTCTCTACCTCTGCCATTCTTTTTGATTTTTTATCATGAATGAATTGGAAAAAATCGGTTTCCATATCAAACATCTTTTTAACAATCGCTTGCTGATGGGGTTTTAGATCGATATTTGCAAAGGGGATTTTTCCATACTGAGGGGATTTGTCATTAAGTATAAAAGGCATTTTTAGATAATCTGATATTAAACGAACGATTTATTGAGATATACATGATAAAAAAACATTCTACTTAAGTAACTTTATTTTATCTAGTAGTTGTTGACGTTTTTTTCATCGAGTCGAAAAAATTGAAAGCATTATTAAGTAAATATTGAAATTCAAATTGAAGATTTAATTAAAATTAAACAAACTAAAAAACATGAATCAAAAAATGAAAGAAAAGGTTCAAGAATATGAAAATGAATATCCAGAAAGATTCATTCCTATAAAAAAGATTATCGAAAAGTATTTGAATGGTGTCGATCAAGTATTAGATAAAGAAAGTCATTGTGATTTTTTCATACCTATGGCATCTATCGATGCACGCAAATTAATCAGGTGGCGTGGCAATAGCGCGCGCGAATTTCTCCGAGAGCATGCATATCATCAAGTCTATGTTTATGCCTTAGATCATGTAGAGGATGTCTTAAAAAGTTCAGACCAGGATTATCAATGGATGTTGAGAATGCATATCACAACAGCGACACATCTTCTCGCATACACATTTATGATTCCTTCTGGAAAATTAGAAGCACAATACGGATTACAAGGAGTAAAACCGGATCTACATGAAGGCATTATGTCTACACAAAAATTAATTTAACTACTCTTTTCTATTTCTTCGTCTTTTAATTCTACTTTCTTGATTTTTTGAATTTCTTCTTTATCTTTTTCATCGACTTCAATTTCTTTGACCCTTTCTTTCTCTTTTTCTCTCTCTTGCTCTTTCTCCTCCTCTTCCTCTTCCTCTTTCTCTTCATTTTGTTCCTTGTCTTTCACCTCATCTGTCTTTTCTTCTTTTTCTTCCTCTAATTTCTCTTCTACCGGTTGGTTATTTTCTTTTTCCTCTATTTCATTCTCTTCTACTTTTTGATGCTCATTTTTCTGTTCAGCGTGTTTTTCATTGTCTTTCGATAATTCACCATCTTGTTTTTCAATGCCATGTAATTCTTCGATTACTTTATTTATGGTACGCTTCTTCAAGGAAATCATTAATAGGCAAACATCACAAAAAAATAGCACGGGAAAAGAGAAACCGATAGCTGCAAGAGCAAAAAACTTAAATCCAATGTTTGCCGCGTTCATGAGACTCTTCCCTGAGCGACACCACGCGTTCCTTGATATAAACCAAAGTATTCCCCATGCAATGATACCTAAAAATATAGTATTAATTACGACTTTTTTGTGAGATAGTTGTGAGAAGAATGTCTTTTGAAACTCATATGTAAATGAAAGAAACATTGTATTTATGTTTTTCTATTTTTTATATTTATATAATTGACGCATGATTTTCATACTCAATAGAAAAAATAATTAAATGCCCAAAACAAAAACATAATCTTCTTTTTTTTGGCATTCTGGAATGTATTTCCGAATAGATTCAACATATTTTTTAGAAATTTGTATTTTTTTCAAAAGGTAACTGTACTTGTTGAGACTACTTTCCGAATTTGTTTCCATTATTTTATTGCAAATTAAGTCTTCATGTTCTTCTAAAAATAATAAAATATGATTTAAAAGTCTTATTATTTCCATCTCTAAAATATTTGTATTTGATAAATCTATGAACTACATACAAGACAAACCTCGTCATCATCTTCATTTTGTTTTCTACGATAGCAAACTGGTGCATCATTATTTTGATTAGTTTGATTAGTCAGGCTATTGTCACAAGGATTCACGTTACTTAAGTTTGTGAATTTTGCAATATTTTGATCCATAGTAAACTGTTGTGCCTTTGCTTTTGCTTTTGTTCTCAAATAATACATACCAGTTTTTAGACCTTGAGACCAAGCATAAAAGTGCATACTACTCATTTTCTTAAAATCAGGGTTCTCTACAAATAGATTCATACTTTGACTTTGATCGATGAATGCTCCTCTTTCAGCTGCCAGATCAATAATGGTTTTTTGTTTGATTTCCCAAACCGTTTTGTAAAGATCTTTTAGGTTTTTAGGAATTTCACCAATATTTTGAATGCTACCGTTATGTGCGATGATTTTATTTTTCATTTCAGGATTCCATAATCCAATTTTATGAAGATCATTGACAAGATATTTATTAACTAAGATGAATTCCCCAGCGATGGTTTTTCTTTTATAGATGTTGGAAGTAAAAGGCTCGAAGGCCTCATTGAAACCCATAATTTGTGATGTTGAAGCTGTAGGCATGGGTGCAAGAAGTAGGGAGTTCAGTATACCGTATTTCTTAATGTCTTCGCGCAACTCTGACCATTTGTGTCTTTTATCAGTGACTTCTACACTCCACATGTCAAACTGCAAAATTCCCTTCGAAGTTGGAGAACCCGGGAAGGATTCGTAAGTTTTGTTGTGTTTTTTAGCAAGTTCCATCGATGCTTGTAAAGCGGCAAAATACATTGTTTCAAATATGTTTTTATTTAGTATGCGTGCCTCAGGACTATCAAAGGCCATATCAAGCAGCACAAAGGCATCTGCAAGACCTTGTACACCAATACCGAGGGGGCGGTGTCTCATATTGGACACACGCGCTTTCTGTACAGGATAGAGATTGATATCGATAATTTTATTAAGGTTTTTGACAATGACTTTGGTAACATGTGCGAGTTTTTCAAAGTCAAAAACATTGTTGTCTGTATCACCTTTTGTTATAAAAGATGGTAAACAAATAGACGCCAAATTACATACTGCGGTTTCTTCTGAACTCGAGTATTCCATAATTTCTGTGCATAGGTTACTCGATTTGATCACGCCTACATTCATTTGATTACTTTTTTTATTAACATTGTCTTTGTATAACATATAAGGTGTACCAGTCTCGATTTGCGATGCCAAAATTTTAAACCATAGATCTTGCGCCTTAATCTGTTTGTCGTACATGCCTTTTTGTTCATATGATGTATAGAGTTTTTCATATTCCTCACCATACACATCATTTAGTCCACGGCATTTATCTGGACACATCAAACTCCACATCTCATTATTTTGTACCCTTTTCATGAATAGATCAGAAATCCAGAGTGCATAAAATAGATCTCTTGCACGTTCTTCTTCTGCACCATGATTTTTCCTCAATTCCAAGAACATCTCGATATCTTTGTGATGGGGTTCAAGATAAATGGCAATACTCCCGTTTCTTCGTCCTGCTTGATCGACATATCTTGCAGTGTTATTAAAAACGCGAATCATAGGAATTATACCAGATGATTTTCCGTTCGTACCTCTGATGTGACTGTTTTTCCCTCTGATATTCGAAATGTGAATACCAATTCCTCCAGCTCTTTTTGAGATATTTGCACATTCTTTCAAGCTGTCAAAAATCCCATCAATTGAATCTTCGGTAGCCAATAGGAAACAAGAGGAGCATTGAGGATGAGGTGTTCCGGCATTAAATAGTGTAGGTGTAGCATGAACAAAATATTTGCTTGACATGAGATCATAAGTCTCAATGGCATCTTTAATATCGTTACCATGAATTCCCAAAGCCACACGCATAATCATATGTTGAGGACGTTCGATGATTTTATTATTCACCTTCATTAGATAAGCCTTCTCCAATGTTTTGAAGCCGAAATAATCAAATTTGAAATCGCGACTGTAGTCGATCACATCATTCAACTTTTCTTTATTTTTTTGAACTGTTTGATACAACTCATCCGAAACAAGGGGATTTTGATTACCTTCCACGTCTACGTTGTAATAAAGAATGTTGATTGTTTCTGAGAAAGAAGGAGAAGTGTTTTTGTGATGATTGGAAATGATGATACGAGATCCCAAAATTCCGTAATCCGGATGCTCCAAAGTCATAGAACTGCAAATCTGGGCAGCTAACTCATCCAATTCACTTGTTTTTACTCCATTATAAATCCGTGAACACACTTTTTGCGCGACTTCGTATATGTTGACAAACTCAAGAGGATTTCCAAAATTGTCACCTCTGCTCATAATACTGATTCTTTTCAGTACTTTATCAAAAGACACAGGTTCCCTTGTTCCATCTCTTTTCAAAACATCCATAGTGTTTGAGTGAATCATTTGATCAAAATCTTATTGAAAACAAGAAACTGTTAGATGGTATAAATGTAGTATAAATAAATAACTTATATATTTATTTTGTCTGATTTTTTTATATGTAAAATGTAAAGTATCGGATACATTGTAACTTGAGATGAATACTCCAATGAATATTTTGGTTTTTTGCGCTTTTATCATCCTTTTAATATCTTTTATAGGATCTTCTTCTATCGATATAGCCAATATCTTAGCTTTGAGTAAAGATGTTCAACATTACGAAAACTTCGATAATGGATCCGATGTTAGAGTCTATGATTCTAACAATAACGGGGTAGTTCTTAGTGATCGTTTACTTTATTTCAAAATTGGATTGGCTAATTTTTTTACACAACATGATGGCGTATTAAATTTAAATCAAGAAGATTTTATGAAATGGATTAAAGATAAAGTTTTTATTTGGCCAAGTTATCAAGACCTTTGCTGCAAATCTTTACAAGTCGAAAATGACGATGGAAAGAAAAAAATAGATTGTAATTGTGACAACATTAATCTATCTATTTTTAGTTGTCCAGAAAAAAGACTTATTATATACAATGAACCACATCTTAACAACATTGAAGGATCTGTGGGAGCAAGCAACACAGACAATTGTAATATGTCCATATTAGGGAATGAGTATTTTCTTTTGAAAAGAAGTATAATTTTAAGAATGACAGAACCAATAACAGAACATGGATTAACACAAAACAAATTCTTAAAATTAAAAGTCGACGGGCGATTAACCAGTGTAGTTTTTTCTAGACCCATGTTTGTATCTTTTAATACAGCAGGACTGTTTAGAATAATTCATGAAGACGCCCGTAATCCGACATTAGTAAATGATTTTGATATCAAAAAAGATGCTAATGCATTTGCTTATTTCGACTCTAATAAAACAACGGGTAATATCATACTGTTAAAAAAAATACGCAGTGATGAACTAGGAGAAAAACAAGTTTTCAATTTTTCCCGGGCAAATATATTACATGCCAATCATAAAACAAAAGCCAATTACCCATGCACGATTTATTATTTATCTTATCACTCTGAGATTAAACTTTATGACGCCTCATCAAGTGTTATCAATTTCGTTTTTGATGAAAAAATTTATAATGAGAATTTTAGATTCGGTTCTATGAACACATATTTTACAAATAAAAATGACACAAAATTTGTCGAAAAAATTGTCATTGAAAAAAAATCAGACAATACACTTTCTTTCCAATTGGACAATACTGAATATAATATCCCATCAGATTTTGCATATACTGATCCAGCTCAATATAGTCGGTTTCATATATTTTTCACAATCGCCTATAATATCATTTTAATTCATTGTTGTGCAGTGGAAAACGTGACGAAAAAACATGTATTTATTTCTGCTAGATATCATCACGATAAAAAGTTTGAAATGAGAAAAGATCATTTATTAAGTTCAATGCAAGATCAGTCACCTTTAATGCATGAGTACATTACCAAAAAATTAAGTCAAAACATGAATGTCACTTGTATTCCGAACTACGCTTTACTTGCTAATGCACTGGGGTACTCTATGTAAAAAATAAACAAATAAACATCAACCATATAGTATAATGGACCATCAAAATCCGAATGATGATGTAATTCTTTTTTCTTCATTACCTAAACATTGGTTGTTGAATATTCATGAAAAAGTGAAGAAGTATTGTGAAGACATTTTTTTTGATAATGACATAAATCTTGAATCTTTAGAACACTTCCTTACTTCACAAGGATTTGTATGTCAAACACAAAGAATAATGAAAATCAGTGAGAATTACTTGAAAAACTTGAAGCATTCATTTATTCTTTTGACGTTTGAAGAGCATACACCTGTCATTCTTGATTTGAAATTCAAAGAACATTTTATAATTTGTCGGGCGTCCAAAGAATATATTGAATTATTTGATCAACTTCCTCAAATATTTATTGGAACCTGGGATGATCTTTGTCTTTTGATATCTATCATATCTCGAGAAATGCAAAAATCATTTAAGATTGCAGGTCTAGACCTCCCACCTTGGCGTCAAAAGACAAGTTTGCTTTCAAAATGGAGGTGCGCGATTAATCAATTTCATCACGATAAAATTGAAGAACAAAAATATGAAAAAATTAAGATTAAGAATAAGAATTAGAATATAAAAAATAGAAGTATCAATCTGAATCTGATTGAAAGATATAGATATCTCTCCCTTTACCTATCTCTTTCTCCTTCTCTTTTTCCCTTTCTATTTCTAGTTTAGCTACTTTACTTATTCTTTGTTTTTTGGCACACATTTCCTGAACATATAGATCTTTGTCCATTTTATACCTCTGTATTTTTTCCCAAACCTTGGAGAGATCTTCCAACTTTTGAGTTATGAAATCTTTATCTTTATAGACACGAATTGTATTAAAAATCTCAAGCTTCCAATAATGAATAAAGATTCCAGCTTCTTTATTTACGGTCGCATCTTTTAATAAACCTTCTTTCTTTTCTTTCTCCCAATCTCTCAAACGGTCGCGATTTTTCATTCTTTTTCCGGATATTAAATAATTTCCTTCTTCATCGTAACAGAGAATATCGCTATATAAATAATATGGTTTTGGATTATCTTCATTTTGTTTACTGTATTCAATAATGATGCCTTGTTCGTATGGATATGATTCATCCTTATAAAACATATTTTCGTCCTCGTATTTTGAAAATCCACACTCGAGATAATCACATTCATCTAAATCACAAACCTCTAACTGTCCTTGAATTTGATAATAATATTGTTGCGGGATTTCTCCGGTGATTTTCCTTTTATACGGACATTTGATTTCCAACATTATGCCCTCATCTGTAATGCCATCTGGTGAAGCACCAAAGTGTGAAATCGAAGGATGTTGTATAATCCCAAATTCATGAACTCGTGTCTTCATCCTTTTTGAATAAATGTCTGTAGCAATAGGCTCAAACATGCATCCCCATTTCAAAGGAGGAATATAATGACTAAATGCAGATTCTTCTTCATACCCACACTTCTTTTTTATAACTTGTGCAACAGATCCAAATTTACCTTCGCCTAAGGACTGACCGAGATCACTTGCTGTAATCATATTTGCCCTAAGATCAAACCATTCCTTTGTTCTTTGTTCCACTTTGGGTTTACACAAAAGATGTGTGAGAATAGATTGATAATTTTTTATTTTATATTGTCTCTCCTTGACGTCATTTGATGAGACAATAGGAATACTTAGTACATCATTTACTCTTTGCACTATTTTATCGATTGTTTCTTCATGAACTCTATTTTCTACATCATTGTACTCCAAATTATACAATTTTAAACATTTATCGATTAAAATATCGACACAAATATTTTCTTGCATGCATCCTAATTTCATGTTGAAGTAAAATTGTATGCGCAACTCATAATAAAACGTGTCATTAACTTATATAATAAACAAAACATTCAATTTTTTGAGCATGAACAATACCGATGTACTTCTATTCTTAAGCATTTTTTCAATCCTTATATTTTCATGTATCATTATAATTACACTCAAATATAAGGCTAAAAATGGTATAATTAGAAGGAGTTCAATAATACCCAAAATTATATGGTGTTATTGGCATACCACAAGTTTACCCTTATCCATTCAGAAATGCATACAGACTTGGAAAGTTAATAATCCAGGAACAAAAATAATCATTTTGAATCAGAACAATTATAAAGATTTTGTTTCTATTGATATAGATCCATCGAAAATCGATTCATACACAAGATTTTCAGATTACCTGCGCTTTCAATTATTAGCTCAATATGGAGGAGTATGGATGGATGCGTCAATTATTTGTAATAAATCCCTGGACTGGGTTTTTGAGAAAGAGGCCGAGTTCGTGGGATTTTACATGCCGAACTTTACAAAGACTAAAGATAGTCCAGTCATAGAAAACTGGTTCATGGCAGCGTCTAAAAACTCTTATTTTATGAGCGTTTGGAACAAAGAAATTCAAAGCATAAAGACATTTGATAAGATTTCAGATTATCTTGAATATCTCAAAAAAGAAAAAATTGACTTTGATAAAATTCCCTATCCTGAATATTTGATGTGTCATGTTGCGGTACAAAAAATTTTTCAAACTCATAATTACAAATTTAATTTGCATTTAGAAAATGCTATTGGCGAAAACGGTCCTTTTAGATATCTCGACGAGAACAATTGGGAATCAAAAAAAGCTTTAATAGGTATATGCCAAAACCAAAAATTGAGAACACCATTAATAAAATTGAGGGGAGATGAAAGAAAAATCTTAGATGAAAAATTTGATGATTTTGAATGTATATATAAAGGGGAATTTAATTCATATTAATATATTGTTCAAGCCAATTTTATATTCATTTTTAATTGCTTATATGGAAGATTACGTTGGAAATGCCATCGCAAAAGCGGATATGATGCTTTTACGAAAGAAAACAATGGAAAAACAAAATCAAGGTGAAATTGACAATGAAAAGGAAAGAAACAAAGTAAAAACAAATTATCAAGATAAAAAACTGCTGAATCAATACAATTCGATTTGCTATGATGAACAAAAAAGAGCTATGTCTTTAAAAACAAAAAGAGCAAGAATAGATGAATTAAAGATGATAGAAGGAAATGAGGTCATCGAAAAAATTAATAACGAAATTTCAAATTCAATGAAAAAAAAGTCTTGGAAGACTATGGATTTATGTTTCAAATGGACCTTGGTTAACAATTATGTTAAAAACCTGGATCCCTTGATCGTCATAACAAATAGCGATTTAGATTCTCTAAAAAGCTCACTGCAATCAAAAACACTCAACGTTGATTACGACAAAAAATCACAAACGATAAGACGTCTTAATTTTATGACGGAGAATAATGAAATGATATAAGAAAAAATTGAAAAAAAGATACAACATTTCATTCTACGTAAGAGTATAAAGAGTAGTCAAGTAAGAGACACTTGTGAACACTAGACCATGGATTCCCGTGTTCCAATTATCAGTCTTGTAGGTAATATCGGTGCCGGAAAAACAACTTTTCTAAAGAGGTTGGATTCTATCAAGAGTGATGAACGACAAAAAGTGATGGGTTATGATTATGTCGTTGTCTTTGAGCCGGTTGATCTTTGGACAAAACCCGTTGATCTCGAAAATGGAGAAAAAGATATGAGTATTCTGGAAATGTTTTACAAAGATAACAAAAAGTATGCATTTGCTTTTCAAATGTTTACTCTTCAGACACGGTTTGAATATGTGCTTCAAATGGCAAAAGAACATCCCAATAAACTTTTGATATGCGAGAGGTGTCCCATTTCTGATTTCAAGATATTTGCGCAAATGTTGTATGACGCAAAGATTCTGAATAATCAAGAATTTATGGTGTACAAAAAATGGTTTGATATGATGTTTGACATTCTACAACCGAACATCGTAGGAATTGCATATTTGAATGTTCCTATTGCGATTTGCGCTGAAAGAATTATCAAGAGAGATAGGAAAGGAGAAGGCTCAATCACTATGGAATATCTGCACTCGCTTCATGATGTCCATGACAAATGGCTTTCAAAGGAAGTTATAGTCAACTCTAAAGGGAACTTATATCCTATTTATCAAATCGAGTTTACAAATGATAAATATGATATTGATCTAGATAAATTCAGTTGCTTTGTCAAGTCGGTTATTATTCCTTATTTATAAATTAAAGGACAAACATAGAATATACTAATGATTATTTTATTTTTTTAAACATTACATTAGATACTTGTAATACATAATTTTGATTTATAAAACAAAAACAAGCACCAAACACCAAAAGTATCAATAAAATTTAAGCATGATCATCTTTGGTTTTCATTATTTGATCATGCTTTTATTCTATTTTCATTTACTTGTTGCAACTGAATATTACATTTCTATGCTTTTGTGAATTCTTTATTATAGTCATTTATGCTCTTTTTATTTACTTCAATGACTATTTGATATCAAAAGTGGAGAGAAAGTACTATGGATATTCCATCAATGTAATAGATATTATAAGTTTATTTGTTGTACCACATAATATCCAAATTCAAAGACAAATAGTCACGCAATATTTATTTAGGTTTGTCATTGTCTCTTATTTCGTAAAATAGTTTGTGGGTTGATTGGCATAAATATTACTTTTGTTCTTGCTCTCTTTGTTCTCATGACGATTCATATAAGATTTACAAAAAAGCTTGAAGTAAATAAATTACAATGTAGGAACGATTGAAATTTATAAAATGTTTTGGAGATTTTAGACAGATGAAAATAAAATTGTCTTGATTTATAAAACTATTAAATTGCGTTTTAATTACTTTTTTCTCCATGTTCACTTTTTGAATATATTTCAATTGATTTGGATTTATATCCTGACTCACTATTTCATTTTCATTCAGTAAAAGTGAAATAAATGAATTGTTATCACTTTCATCATTCTGTGAAGAACCTACAAATTCTATATAGATATCAATAACAAAAATACCGGATTGTTGACAACGAAGTGATCCCGTAATCGGATTAAATGTTAATCCTCTTTCTCCATGTTGTTCATTAACATGTGAAAAAGGTAAAATGAACCAGTTTGTGTTAGATTGAAGATTAATGATATCATCTTCTTCTCCATCTCCTAACGCTTTTTCTTTAAATTTTATTTCAAGGAATTTATGATTTGTTTGTAAATAACGCCCTACTTTTAAATCAAAGCCAACATCAATAAAATTTACATTTTTAATATGTGTAAAACTTGCACGATCCAGAAAACTTGCATTGCTCCCCGTAAACTCAAGAGATTCTAATATTTTAACTTCCTTTACCAGAAGATTTGAATCTATTTCGATAGAATCACATTTTAAATTAGAACAAGTCAATTGATTTGTCGTAGTAAGGAGCTTAAATGTTGAGGATCCTTCAACATTTAGATTAATATTCACATTTAGATTAGATGTTGATATTTCACTGCTAATACATTCTTGACATTGGACGAGTTCAGATTCTATTGTCCTTGCAAATATATTAGATAATGAAACAATGTCATTAACGGTTAAAGTATTGACAAACAAATCGTTGACTTCAACATTTGATATAAGCGCATCTTCTACAGACAAACTTTCAAAATCTCCTCTAGAACAAAAAAGATCATTTAGTGTTAGAGAGTCTAATTGTAAATTGCTCACAGACAAATTATTTATGCTCCCGGATTTGCAAAATAGATTCGATTCAATAAAAACCTCATCAAAAAAATTCTTCGAGGATATAATTTGATCAGAGTAAACAGAATTAACTTCCAAATTTGATATTTCAGCATGATCTATTTCACTGGCTTGTATAATGATATTTCCTATGGAACCTTCCTCAATATCTACTAATTTCGTATTTATGGATTCAATAAATGCAAGATCGACGAAAAGATCCTTAATCTGTGCATCTGATATTTCGACATTTGAAGAATAAAAATGGTCAATGTATGCATCCTGTTTAATAGTTATATATTCAAAAAAAGCATTGTCACTATATAAGTCATTGAATCCTCCTTCGTTTGCTAGAATATAAGATGCTTGAATGTTACTCACTGATGCATTATGACATATAATCGAATGCAAAAATGATTTATGTTGATTACTTAAAGTTGCTCGTATATTAAGATTCGAACAATTTATCAAAGAAAAGGTTGCAACATTCCCATGTATATCATTAGCATTGATGTTCTCAAAAACGGAATTGTCACCGGCTAAAATCCCCTTTTCACAATTTAAAGCATGATTTTTAACATTGACCGGATTATTAAAGATAACTCGATCTTCAAAAAGTGCAGGTTTAAAAAATATAGAATCCGTTCTTGAAAGGAATTGATTTTTATTAACACCAAAACAAAGGTTTTGTTCATTGTCTAACACGTTTAGGGTCTTCGTGTTCAACTCATTCGCGTTTACCTTTTTAACTATATTCAAAGATTCGTTTAGATTGACTTCTTTTTCAAAGAAAGCAGGAGGTGAACATACAAAAACATTATTTTGATTCTGATTAATCAAAACGTCATCATGAAAACGGGTTTTGTTTTTGAATGACCCCTCTAATTCGGTTTCTAATAATTTTTTTAAACTGTTTATTTCAAAAAAAGGAAAATGTACATTCTCATTGACTTCAAGATCATTATTAATTTTAATATTCATGACATGAGTTTGAGGAACTACAATTGAAATTAGTTCAGAGGATACATTCAAAATATTTGACATGATAAATTCTGTTTCATTCAATATCGTCTCTCCAATATTAAGGGAATCATGGAGGTATAATGTTCCATTAATATTAATATTTTCAAAAAGATTCACGGTCGAGTGAAAACCTACAACTTTATCAAAATCGACTTTATCTTTGAATAAAACATTTTGCTCGAAGCTAGAGGGTCCTTGAACATGAATTGTTTGAGATTTTAAAGTTCCAGAAATATGTAAATTATCTTGAACATTAACATTTCCTTTTACCTCTACAGATTTTAAAACAGATAATCTATCAACATTTAAATTTGATTTACAGGAAACATTGTCTTCGAAATAAGATTGACCATGAAAGTTAGCGGATGACTGTACTTTAAGTTTTTGGCAATTTAAGTTTCTTGAACTAATATCTTGATCACATGTTATGTTGGAAGAACAGTACATATCATTATTAAAGGTTGCTGATTTATAGGTAGACAACTTATCTATATCAACATTGACGGATTTTATTTCATGCAATGTTGACATTCCTTGGACTGTCAGATTGCTAGATAAAACTGCTATATTTGCATCTAATGTGTCAAGACTAACATAAGAGAGAAAAGAGGATTTATTGTTATGTATATCATTTTTAAAAAAAGCCTCATTCAGAAAAGTGGATTTTCCTTGGACTTTAAATTCTTTATCTATCCATACATCTCCATAAATGAATGTGTTTTGATTGACTTCTAATGTTTTATTAAAAATTGCAGACCCATTGAATACGGATGTTGAGCGAACAGTTAAATTTTCTGCAGTAATATCATTATCAAATATAATGTTCTTACTCACCAAAGTTCCTAATACCTGTAGATCATCGAAGACTTTGGTGTTTCCAGATATCTGAATTTCATTGTTTGATAAAAGAATTTGACATACATTTTCTTCTTGTTTGACTGCAAGCTCGATTTTTTCTTCATCTATGTGAAAATATGACATATGGTTCGAGAAAGAAATTATGCTAGATTTAATAAACGATGATAATGGTGATACAAATAGGTAATCATTCACAATGAAAGCATCATCAAAATCATAAATTGTTTGATCTGTGTTTCTAATGAATGGAACTTGTAACACTGTTTGTTTTTGATTTTTTGTTTGAAAAACAATAATATTACTACCTCGTATATTTACATCATGTCCGAAAACAATATTATTTACGCCTTCTATATCACAAGTATGTCCAATAATGATATTAGAAGTACCTGCTGTAAATGAATTGTGTCCTAATACAACATGTCTATCTTGTTCAGCTTGAGTTGCATGACCGATGAGAATAGATTCTTTCAATGTCGGAATGCTTTGAAAGGAAGCAAAATGTCCGAAAATTAGATTAAGATTGTTATTTATGAGCTGTGGTGCCACATTATTCCCTAAATAAATATTGAATGATCCGTTCTGATTTTGTTGTGCGCAATCACATCCTATAAATATATTTTGATTTCCATTCAAGTTATTTATTCCTGATCTTGGTCCAATGAACGTGTTTCTGGTACCCAGGATATTGTTTTCACCGCTCGCGAATCCAATCGCGGTATTATCATTTCCATTATTTCTTTTTAAAGCTGAAAATCCTAAAGCAGAGACATTTTCACCATTATTTGTTTCACCGGCAAATTGACCAATAAAAGTACCTCCCAAATTATCACGTGTTTCTGTATCTTCTACGATAATAGAAGTATCAATTTCATTATTCAAGTTTTGCGCAGTGAATCGTGATTCAGATAAGAAGAAAGCCATATTTTATTACCTTATGTATAAAAATAAGGGTTTGTTTTCGCACAAGTCAAAAAATCAAAAGATAATTTGTTTATAAATTGCAACAAGGTTTGATACACGATGCCTGAAAATGATAATCAAGATATATCACCACCGGGAACTCAAGGAAATAATAACCAAAAAGAATCAGGGGGAATAGGAGGAACAGAGGGAGAAGCTGGTGACAAAGATGACTCAAAAATGGTTAAAGTGTTTGAAAATTTAGGTAAGGATTTATCCAAGGGTTTTCAAAAAATAACAGATACCATTGATGAGTTTAAAAATAACATTCAAGATCCACGCGTGTCTATAGCCATTAAAGTTATTCGTTTAATCATTCTTCTTTTTCTTATTTTGATTGTTCTTCTCATTGGCTATATTATTTATAAATTGCATCATGCTTATCTTCGACCATTTAGCATTGGCCGATCAATAGATGCAGAAGCTTATATGAAAGATAATATTCGTCTTATGGTGAATAATTTGCATGTCATACACAAATATTTCACTAATGGAGGACCCGGTGGAGGTGACTTAAGAAACATCGTCATGAATTTATTTAGACAAGGTTGTGTTCCTGCAAATGATCTCTCTGAATATGCCCCAAGTAATGCTCCATTTTTATATTTTAATTTTATGTTTAAAAGGGCATTGACAGGGAATCTCACACAATGGAAAAAATCAGAACTCAATTTGATTAAACGTTTAGCCGGAATGGAAACCATAGAAATAAATGGAAAAGAAGAAGACATCTATACTTCTTCAAATGTCATTCGTGATGAAATAGCTGATTATATAAAAAATAAAACTGAGCATGTTTTCCAACTCCAAGAATATTTTGGGAGATTAGATTGCTCTTATCAAGGCAGGGATTATAATTCATCGCGAAGGGGGTGCAGAGGTCCTTATCAATGGTGTAAAAAAAAAGAGGTCTTTCCCATGGCACTCAGAGATTTCAAAGCTGAAATATGTCGCCAACATCTTAATCTTCTTGTGAACAGATATTCCCGGGACATAGAGAGAATGTATGACTTGAGGAAATCTGGGGGAATTGGAAATTTTGTGATATATTCGATTTACATGAATGATTATATGGAACACATATTTAAAGAAAGGATTCCAAACATATGGAGGAATTTTATTCCCCGGGTAAGGGAAACAGGTACGTTGTATTGGAACGTCGTAACAAGTGAACGGGTGGCGGCGTATATGGCGAGATTACCTGTAGTTATAGGTGGTGTTGATCGTTTTACGGATATGACGCCGGAAGAAAAAGAAAGACTCGAAAGGAACACCGACAATGGAATTTCATATGAAAATGAGGGCGGAGGAGTAATAGAACATTTTTTTGGAGGTGGTGGAGGTTTCGGAAATCTAATAAAATCTTTGGCACAATTGTTGCCTAATCTGCTCAAATTGATTATGGCCCTAATTGAAGCTATCACGAACCCGTTAAAAATTCTCAGGATTATTCTTGGATTACTCATCGGTTTGATTATATACATTATATATTTAGTCCTTGCCGTCATTGGACCCTTATTTATGATTCCTGCATTTGTCGTTATATTAGCATTAAGCCTTTGGTCCACCGTTATTTGGGTCGCCATTTTCTTAGCCCTAGCTATCATATTCTTTATCTTATGGATTCTTGATTTTGCTACAAACGGATTGGTTTTTTCATTATTAAGATGTGAAAGTGTTCCTAATGCGTGGCATGAATACCCTGGGTACATATTTGAAAATATAACACGCAGATTTTTTATGTGTAATTTTAGATGTGGAAATCGATACCTTCCTAAAGGTTGGTTTTGTACAAAAATGTATAAACACCAGCCTTCCTTTTGTCCTCAACAACTTATCATGAACATCTATGAACACAACTTGTTAGGAAAAGGTGGTGAACATCCTAGTCTGGCAAATAATCCTCAATTGTACGATTATAGAACAGATGTGGAATATGTAATGGCAAATAAAGAAGAAAAAAAGAAAATATTACAAACATTCTATGCCAATCAAAAACAGTTTAGTAAAAAATGTGATGAGGCTTTATCCAGGTATAGTTACATTACCGCACACATTTGTAAACACATAGATCAACTTGCTGATGACATTAATATACCCCAAGCTCAAATAGATGTTATGAAAAGAGCATGTCATAAATGTTTTTGCAAATACTATTATCTCAAAGGAGGATGTCGAATGTCTCAAAGACCATATATTAGAATTATAAAAACTGAAAAGAAATTGGAAAGCAAATTTATACATTTATTAGATGAAAATCAATTGAGGATGTTTAAAAATGAGATAAGGAATGATATAAGAAGAGCCGGTGACAAAACTTTACAAAATAAATTGCAAGAAAGTTTGCAAATTTTGAAGAAAAAAGAAAATGAAAACATTTATGTTATAAATGATGGATATGAACACGACATTGAATTGAGAAAACACAATCTTTCTTCAAACATATTTAATATTCCGAATTCCGCATCGCGCTTTAAATTCTGCGAGAGCTTCATAGATGAGACTCCTCCAGATTTGACTTTTGGAAACAGAAAAAAAGGGGCCATTCTTATATATGTAATTTATGCTATTCTTATGCTTGTTATTGTCAGTTTTGGATTCATTATTATGTTTAATTCAATAAAACAAAGATCAGAGTCTAAATAATTTGATTTTCAATACTTTTTTCATTCTGAGCGATAGCAAATATTTTTCTGTCTACGGTTTCGAGAGTGTCATCATCTAATTCATCTATCATTATTTTCAAATGCTCGAACAAAACACGAGGTTTAATATCAGGAATGAGATGTTTAATTTTCTTTTTGAGTATATCATGAAACTCGAGTGATTTGACCAAAGTTTTTTCTGTGTCTTTATTGATTTCTTCAAAGGATATGAAAGGTAGATGCTTTCTGTATTTTTGTACAAGCTCATTAATTTCGAACACATCTGGCGCCCGTTCCAATACATTTGTATACAAAGTGAAAATGTGTCCAATAATATCATCTGTCTCCGTTTTCAATTCGATCAATTTATCATTTAATCCGTCATTATTTAAATCTAATTTTTCCTTTTTTACTTTTTCGAATACATAAGATATGTCATGGTCTTGTAATTTTTCTTTAAACATGGCTGTATACATATCATCAAGTGTCTTACACATCAGGTTTTTATAGGTTTCAGATATAACGATTTCATCTATACATTTAGTGAAAAAAGCACAATCGTCAACATCATAAAGGTATTTCTTTACGAATGTATATTCATCTAAAGATAGATTGATAAAATCTTTCATGATCCTTCGCATACAGTTAAAATCATCGACAAATTTATCATATATTTTCTCAAAATGGGTGTTTGGAAGGTCATTATTTTGAATGATGTGTTTGTAGTATTCATTTATAAACATAGGTCTTTTATAAATTTTCTCAAACCGATCAATTGCAGAAGTGTTAATTTCATATTTCAGTTTGGAAATCTCTTCTTCTCTTTCTCTTTCTTTTTCCCTTTCTCTTTCTTTTTTATTTTTTTTGTCTCTTAATTTCTTTGTATCATTTTCAAAAAAAATTTCATCTTCCATGTATTTGGACATACAAGACAGATCGTCTAATTTTTTCTCTAAATTCTGTACACTCGTCTTCAATAGTTCAATTTGCTTGTTTTTAGAAATGATTTTTAAAGGATCACTTAGGCATTCGACTGTCTTTTGTAACTCATCCTGACAAATATCTGTTTCATATCGTGTTTTAAATATTTGTTTGATATAATCATAAATTAACATGTTATTTTGGGCTGATTTTTCATTATTGATAGTCATTTGTTCAACATTATTTTGAAAAAGTTCTTCATTTCTCTCAGAATTATTCTTAGTTTCATTTTCTTCATGAGTTTTATATTGAACGCTTTCTTTTTGCTGATCTTTGTCTTCAGGAATAGTTTCGAATATGACTTGATGGGTTTCTTTGATCATATCGTCGAATAATTTATCAATATCATAAGAAATGTCTGTTTGGAATTTTTCTAAGTAAAACGGAATAATTTTTGTCAACTCACTATTGTATTTTTCATTATTTGAGAACACGTTTTGAGTAGTATCCTCAGTATTTTCTTCGTAGCTGTCATCAATGTTCGATTTGAATTCATCAGTTAGATTAATTTCTAAAGGTTCATTTCGTGTTTTGTAGTAAACATTTTGAATGATAGATGTATATTTTTTGATAAAACCTGGAAGATTTATTATAAACTGTTTAATATCATTATCCTTAACTTCCTTTCCATAAAATGTTTTTTGGAAGTCACGAATAGTTTCGATGGGTAGGTCAACATTAATGAGATTATAATACATATTTTTAAAAGATGTTGTTATCTTATTTTTGTAATCTATCGAGTTTACAATATCCATTACAAAATCATCTAAAGATTGTTGTCCGGTACTTATTTGTTTCTCCCAAAAACGCAAATATTTTGAATCTATATCGAATCCCAATATTTCTTTATGCTTGATAATGATAACTTCATTGATTTTATCCATTCCACTCATATGAAGTAATCTTGGAAAAAAAGCCTTTTTCTATAACGCACTTATGTTAGATTGACTCAAAATCGTCCCTTTCGCATAAGTCAGGTTTGATTAAAACATCATAGTTTTGAGCTGAGAGACAAGTCCAATTTATAGATTTTAGGCACGGATGAGCTTTTATTTCTTCATAATTATCTGAAATAGTGTCTTTTCTACATCCGAGTCTTTTTTCGTGATCAACGCATAACAATTGTGATACAAAATCTTTTATTTGAGGAGACATGTCTGTAGGGAATTTTATTTTGTACATTACCTCACACGATCTTTTAATTATTTCCATATAATTATGAGTTTCGGGAAAGTTAAATGGATTTGTACCCGTATAGAAATAGAATATTGTACATCCTAAAGCCCAAAAATCTATTTTATAATCATATCCATTGGCTTGTATTATTTCCGGGGCCATAAATCCGGGGGAGCCGCATATAGTATAAGCTCTTTGTAATTCTTTGACATGTAAAGATGTTGTACCACTTGTGTATTCCTTAGTAAACTTTAAAAAACAAAAGTTAGACAGACAAGCATAACCAGATTCATTTATAAAAACGTTTTCCGGTTTCAGGTTTCTATAAATTATTCCTTTTAAATGAAGATTTTCTAAACTCGTTATTAAACAGGCAATAATAAAAACGATATAATCATCGAATATTTTTTGATGCACAATAGACAATTTTTCGTTAGAATGATTAAAACATAATAAACCTAGCGAACAAGTCTTTTTACTGTAATTATCTTTGATTGATAATTCTTCAGATCTTAATTCGTCTCTAATTTTTTCCAAGTATTTTTGGACATTAAAGTCTATGTTTTGATGCAACACGAAAATATAATTTTTATTTTGGAAACAGGCGTATGTTCTGACAAGAAAATTAGAGATTAAATTTCTTGAAAAACACAATGTTTGGAATAAAGAGTTTGAAAACTCTTCTGGTCCTTTTTTACAAATGACGTCTAGTAAACAACTTTTATTTACTTTTGTAATTGGATCTATGATACATACTGAATACAGAGAGTGTTTTTCCGATTCAATTATTGTATTAAAAACTTGAACATGGATAGGATAATCGACATATTTTTCATCTTCAAAGTTAATTTCATATATATCACTTGGATTTAAGAAATATGTTGTACTGATTTGTTCCGTTCCGTCGGGGAAAATGATGGTCACATTATAACTTTTGAGGTTTTCTATGATATTATTTAGACGTTTTTGTTCATTATCATAAATGTCATCTGGTAAGAGAACACTTGAATTGCGTTTTTCAAATCTATTCATCAATAACAACAAATCTTGATTACTGTTTTGGACTGTTTCATTTTCATATATTAATTGATGAAGTGGTTGTAATGCGTAAATAAACAAGTTTTCATCGAATACTATGACCCTTACATAGGTTTTTGCAATGACGAAATATGGATTGTGGTTTCCTAAAAACACTTCATGTCCAAAGTAATTTTGTGGATACAAGTGTTTTACATATTTTTCGTTTTCAAAATAATCAACCTCTCCAGTTTCTATGATGTAAAAGCATTTACTGGAAAAGTTTTGATTAAGATCAACTATGGTGTCACCTTCATTAAATTCAAGAATAATAACGGATTTTGCAATTCTGATGATATCGTTTGTAGAAACATCTTTAAAAATGGGGGAATCTTCTAAACCAGACTGAATTAATGTGACTTGAGAACAATCAGACATCCAACACTTTTTATTACTAAAAGATTGTTGCAATCGAATGGAAAGAGAAAATGTATCAAGAATTTCATTGTTTTCATTTTTTGAAGATGATGTTTCATTAACATTATCGGAGTTAATTGAATCATTTTTATCTATGATGAAGGATGATCTGCTTGTTTTAGCTTTTACAGGTTTAGGACAGCAAGATTGCGTCATGCATATAATTGCAAAAAGTTTATCATGACTGATTGTCCATATTGTACAATAATCAATGCAAATTGCAGAATATTTTGGTCTTTCTTTAGGAGCAAAAAAAGATAACACATTTGATGTATCACCTTTAAATTTTAGTCTACTCAAACTTTTAATACCATTATCATACTCTAATTCTTCAACAATTCCTGATTGAATGATAAAAAGAATGTTACATGATACACTTTTTTCGAAGAGAACATATCCTTTTTTGAACGATTGCAAATGCATGGCTCTTGCAATATCAAATTTCTCTTTAATGCTTAAAGAAAACAGACACGCAATTTTATCAAGTCCGGATATAATTGTTGAAAAATCTTTTTGTAGCTTATCGGACGAATTGTTTTTTGGTTGAATATGAGTTTGAAATTTAAAGAGTGATTTTTTATCCATGTCTATTCTATTACAAATTCATATTTTTATTTAATATTGAATTGTAAAATAATATAAAAAAAAACTTTTTTTGAACGCAAAAAAGATATAGTCAAGAAATACGGTAAATATTTTCAAGGTTAAAAATAATGTCAGATGATGGTCTTTTCGGAAACCAAAATTTTTTCACAATTATGTCGTATTTATTTGTTTTTGATTTCGAAAAGATGAAAAGGTTCAATGATGAAGAATCACACAGGCTTTGTAAATATGTCAAGTTGACCTTTTCGATTATAAGTGGATAATATGGTCTTTTCAATGTTGATTCAGAATTGACAAATTCATCAATGTCTTTTAGAGCTTGAACTGTGTCTTGGGCTAAATCCTGATCTTCGAATGCAGCAATACATGGATATCCATTTTCGTCTTTACATGAGAAATAGCTAAAGTCGAAGCGTCGTCTTATGACCCATAGTTTTATGGGTTCATCTTCTTTTTCTCTTAATAACATTTGTTTGAGGAATGTATGACTTTTTTTACACACCATCGATGGTATGTTTTTGACTATATTATTCATGAAATGATTTGTATCTTTTTTTTCAAAAACCTTTTTGATTTTTGTATTTTTTTTGGGATTAGGATTTGGTTTTTGCTTTGAAGAATAAACCACAAAGGAACATTTAGTCTGTTTTTGGAAAAGTCTATTGTAATCAATCATAATATTTTTTCTTTTATGTTTCTTGAAATCAATCCTTTATAATACTTAAATTACTTTTCAAATTTTTATGTTTTTTTTTGATGAATAATTTAGAGATATTTCGATTGATAAAATATTATCAAAAGAAATAAAAAATCAAGTTATGGATTACTAAAATTTATGATTTATGACTTTGTTCGATACTTGATGTTTGATGATTTAATGGGAGCTGATTGTTGCGTAGAGCTTCTTGGGATATGATTTACATCACACATCAGGTATCCGTCATTATAACCAGTGATATTTACAGCTTGTAGACCTTTTGTACCATTAATAATATCAAAACTAACGAATTCTCCTGAAACGAGCGTCTTATATTGACTCATTTTTGGACAAATGCCCGAGTAATGTACAAATACATCTTTTCCCTTATGATCGCCTGATTCTACGACGATGAAACCATAACCAGATACGTCATTGAACCATTTACAGATTCCATGATAATGTCCAACGATACCTTCCGTTACCAAAGTATGTTTGAAAGGTTTGTCAATGTTGCTATTCTTATCAATATTGACCTCAACGTGTTTGCTTTTGGGAACAATAAATTTAATGTTAGGGTTTGTATCACACATCAAAGGTCCTCCATTGATACCAAGAACGTTGACGGCTTGTAGATCTTTGACACCTTGAATAATATCAAAACTGAGATATTCGCCTGTGAGAAGAGTCTTGTACGTACTGTTCATAGGTTGAATACCTGTGTAATGAACAAAAATTTCCTTACCTTTATGTTCATCTGAAAGTACGGTGATGAAACCGTACCCAGATTTGTCACTGAACCATTTGCATCTACCGTATGATCCTCCGCATTTTTTATCATCACGCTCTTCCTTCAATCGCAATGTTTGGCTCTCAGTTTTGCCTTCATTTTTGTTTTTAGTCATGTCCATTTTATTGTTATGTGTAAATTAATGAAAGGTTTCTTTTAAAAAGACAAGAAAGTATTGAGTGAGAATGTTACGGTGGGATTTTATATTTTTGTATTTTCATATTTGCTTATATAGTTTTCATCGTAATTTATATACGTATTTTTTTGAACTACATAATAAAGAGTCATTTTGGACAAATGAATGTACTGTTTTTTATATTGTTCATCCTCATTTTAATAGTCTACGTGAGAATCATGATGCAAACTAATTCATCATATGAGATATTAAATATATCCATCGCCAAGATATCTCCATCTCATCTTTTTGAAAAACAACCCATAGTTATACAGGAACCGTTAGTTCAACCAATGGACTTATGTTCCAGTTTATTTAATTATCTTTACATCAAAAAGAAACACATCAAGAAAACCATTTCAAATGTTTACATGCAAAACAGATCAAAATATCTAATTATATATCCTCGTGAGAACAATCTGTCATTGAATTTAGTTCATCCAAAACAATCTCTCTTCTTAAAACACATGACAAAAGAATCATTGAAATATGTAGAGTATGTTGAATTCAAATTAAAAAAAAGACAATGTTTGATTATTCCTATGTATTGGTGGTACTCTACAAATAGTGAAAATTTTGGGAAGATAGAACTTGAAGACGTTTTATCATTTCTGTTTGGGAAATTCTAGAATCTTCCAAAAAGATATATAAGCATTACAGTTTATTTATTTTCATAACTTTCTGAGTTTTTTATTGTTATCTTCATATTCACTTTCAAGCTCAAAAACAACACATAATAAAAAATATGGTGGCCATCGGAATTGATCTTGGTACGACGACGAGTGCTGTGAGTGTCTGGAGAAATGGACGAGGAGAGATTATTCCAAACGCGCAAGGAAATAGAATTACACCATCTTATGTTGCTTTTAATGATACCGAAAGGCTTATCGGAGACGCGGCAAAGAATCAATCGACGATGAATCCAAAAAATACTGTTTATGATGCAAAACGATTGATCGGAAGGCAATTCAATGACCCTACGGTTGTCGATGATAAGAAGTATTGGAGTTTCGAAGTCATCAATGACGGAAATAATAAACCAAAGATCAAGGTCAATTACAAAGATGAAGAAAAACTGTATTATCCTGAGGAGATCTCGGCTATGGTATTGAGTTACATGAAGGAAACTGCGGAAAACTATCTCGGTCAAGAAGTTAAAGATGCTGTTATCACTGTACCCGCATACTTTGGTGACAGTCAACGTCAAGCCACAAAAGATGCCGGAGTCATTGCAGGTTTGAACGTATTGCGCATTATCAATGAGCCTACCGCAGCGGCTCTTGCGTATGGTTTGAATGGAAATATGGGTAAGAGTGAGAAAAAAGTTTTGATTTTTGATGCAGGTGGTGGTACTTTTGATGTTACTATCATGGCCATCGAGGATGGTGTATTTGAAGTCATTTCTACTCATGGCGATCATCATCTCGGTGGAGAAGATATCGATAATGCGATGACTAACTTCTTTGTACAAGAGTTCAAAAGGAAATATAAGAAAGATATTCTGTCGAGTCCACGAGCTATTAAAAGATTGAAAAATGCATGCGAAAATGCCAAGAAAATTCTTTCAACATCCTCTCAAGCCAGTATTGAGTTGGATTCACTCTTTGAGGGAATTGACTTTCAAAGTTCTATTACACGCGCTCGTTTTGAAGAAATCAATGCACCCCATTTCGACAAATACATGAAAATTGTTGAACACTGTCTTCTAGATGCTAAGCTTGATAAATCTCAAATTGATGATATCGTCTTAGTGGGTGGAACATCGCGCGTCCCCAAACTTCAAAACCTACTTTCTGATTATTTCAATGGCAAAGAATTGAACAAATCTATCAATCCGGATGAAGCCGTCGCGTATGGTGCATGTGTTCAGGCAAACATTCTCTCTAATGATGGAGATGAAACGACTAAAGATTTGATTCTTTTGGATGTCACTCCTCTCTCTCTGGGTATTGAAACTGCTGGAGGCGTAATGACGACAATTATCCCGAGAAATACAGCTATTCCATGTAGAAAGGAACAAATCTTTTCTACATATTCAGACAATCAACCTGCAGTGACCATCCAAATTTTTGAAGGCGAAAGAAAATTTACCAAAGACAATAATCTACTCGGTAAGTTTGAACTAGGTAATATTCCTCCTGCTCGACGAGGCGAACCACAAATTGAAGTTTCTCTTGATGTTGATACGAATGGTATTCTACAAGTGTCTGCCATGGAAAAGAAAAGCGGACAAAAACAAACCATCACGATCACAAATGATAAAGGACGCTTGAGCGCAGAGCAGATTGAGAAAATGCTTCAAGAAGCAGAAAAATTCAAAAAAGAAGATGAAGAGCGGAAAGAGTGTGTAGAAGCAAAAAATGAACTTGAAAACTTTTGTTTCAATATGAGAAACACTATAGATCGTGAAGGTGTACAACTTTCTACAGAGTTGAAAGAAAAAATTAAAACATGTGTAGATGAAAACTTGGATTGGCTTGAGAAAAACCCAAATTCTAAAAAAGAAGAATATAAAAATAAACTGGAAGATATGATGAAAGTAACTAATCCTATCATTCAGGAAATGTATGGTAAGAATGCTCATGCATCTGACGAATCAAGTTCATCAACACAATTTAATCCCGAACCAAAAGTAGAAGAAGTAGATTAATTATTATCTTCTTACACATTTTTTGGAGGCCATAAAATCAATACATTTTTTCTTTCTATTGTTTTTTCTTTAAGAAGAGATATTGCATCTCTTCTCGATTGTGATTCTATGTTCAATTTAGACAAATTGTTGAAAGTAAAAGTCATAGGAACATAATATGTATTCCATATGAAATCAAGCTCAGTTAAAACTGATAATTTATCCCCTTCAGAAAACGAAGAATCGAATTGAATATTGCTTATATTCGGAAGATTTAGCAAGTTTAAGAGGACAAGACAATCATCGATCTGAATGATGTCATTTTTATCCGTGAGAACATTTTTGAGAAGTTCGATCGTTTTTTGACCAAGTCTCAATTTGATCAAAAAATTCTCCTTAATATCACTGTCATCCGTTTCACAAGAAGACTCTCTTTTTATATTTTTGATTTTCCTCTTCTGATTGTGAGAATCCATCAATGTTCTTTTCTTTTTCTTTTCATTCGGTAATACTAACAAAGTATTCAAGTATTTCGTCATCGTTTTTGTAATGTATGATGTCAAGTCTTGGGGGTCCATACTTCCTAATTGACTGTTCGATACGATATCCTTGATCGAACCGTATGTCATAAGAATACCTAACATCATAAAAGGTGCAAAGGAGTCTCTCAAATAGTATGCGAATTCTTTGGGTGAAGCTCCTGATTTCAAGTAAGCATTCATATCACTGATATTAAAATTAATTTTTGTCTCGATCATGGGATACTGTTTTTCGAATACATTGAATTGCACAATATTATTGTTATTGCGTGATTCGCGCACAAATACGATGATCAGTTGGTAAATATTGCGAAACAGTTCATACAAAACAGACTGATAATTATCATCGCTTGGAAAATTCAAAACAACGTGTTCTTTCTTATTCAATGACAAGTCAAAGTGACATTTGTGTGAAGTACTCTTGTCATTAAAATGTATACCTTTGGCTTTGATCTCTTTAATATCACATGCCGTGAAATTTCCAGAATCTACCATATTGAAAGGAACACCGATTGTGATTTCTAAAAATAGATTCTCAATCAGACTTTCGTCTTGTCGAAGATTAACAATAGTGTGATCGTCTACTTGCCTTATCCCACTTCGATTAAAGAGAGATTTATAAAAAGGAACGTTTTCAATATATTCAATATGCTGCATTTCCATCAAGCTTTTAGCTGGAAGCAAAATGAGATTATCATTATTGAGCCTCTCACAACTTGGATTCATTGTTTTTTTCACAATCCTTAAAGATTTACGAATGCCTATTTTTGGATCTTGACTCATTTTCTCAATCTTCTTTTGTGGAATTTTCTTTAAAAGATCATGCTGTTTATTTTCTTTGATAACCGATCCTTCTTTTTTAACAACTTTTGGCCTTCCCTGACTCGTCCTTTTCACATGTGAGGGAGACACCCCCTCGTTGATTTTATCTTTACAAATTGAATGAGAAGATGCTATGTCCATTTTAAATATGTTGTTTGTAGGTGATAATATTTAAATAGTCTGGAAAATCAGACTCAGAACTTGACCTCGAATCAACCTTACTTTTATTATTTTTCAATTTTTTTCGTTTATTAGTATGCTTAGAATCTTTCTTTTTTGGGTCTCTTTTTTGATCAAAGTGGTCCGATTCATATAATATAAATTCTTCTCCTTTGGCCGTTTTTTGACGAGTTGATTGTGACATTTTCTTTCTTTGTTTAAATGATGAAACAGACAATACAGTAGATGAAGAACATCTTGAATACTCAGACTCATCAGAAGACGATGAACTAGTGGAATCGGAAGTTATGGAGAGCATTTCCTCATTTTCCGCTAAATCCTTATTTATTTTCTTTTTATAACCTTTACTTGTTTTACAAGAATTTGTTGTTTTTGTAATATAATCTTCAAACAACACTTGAATCTGTGAAAGAACTTTTTCATAAATAAGATCTTTTTCTTCAGCATAAGAAAAATCACAATTCAATTTTTGAATGCAATTCACGGCTACTAATAAAAATGTCAGTCTTGACTTTCTATTTTTCTTTTGAAAACCTAATTGCGACAACTTAAATAAGGCTAAAAGATAAAAGTGGTAATCATTCTCTTTTATATATTTTTTGACATAATTGAGAAGACCGATCCAAAGAACCCAAAGTATGTCGGATTGCAAATTCGTCTTAACATATGTTAAGTCATTGCATGTAAACGAATCTATTTTAAACTCATTTTTGGAAAACAAAGAATATTTATCTGGTTCATAAAAAATTTCATTCAAAATATAACGTGTTATGTTGTATTCTTTTATCCTTAATGAGTACAAAAAAACACAAATTGCACGAAGAGCTAAATTTGAAATTGTCGCCACCCTGGGAAATAGAGATGAATACTTTAAAAGGATTCTATCATTAAATACGTATTCTGAAGTATATTCTTTAATGATTTCGTTGTTACGAGAAATTTTATTTTTCATCTTGATCCACAAAGCATCACTATCTTGATTCTTTTTTGATTCAAGAGATAAACATGTCAAAAGGCGACAAATCGTTTTCCTAAATTCTATGTCTTTAGCTTTAATTAAACATGTTTTTGAATTAAAAAGTAAAAGTTTTGATAGACATTCTGATAGGATCATACATGTTGAGGGGATTTGAGAAGAAGAGTTTGGAAAAATAAAGTTTAGATAAAAATCTATGATGTAAGATATTATGTTATTAATCTCATTTGAGGTCAATGCAAGTTCGACAAATAAATTGCAAATCATACCCATGTTTGATTTATTCGTTAAGGA
>LKMJ01000172.1_pt1 | contig 42291 bp, 45 predicted proteins | sample 643391 | NCBI WGS metagenome assembly LKMJ01 (sample SAMN04112250, study PRJNA286221) | soda lake metagenome | biome: soda lake; feature: Kulunda Steppe; material: water; isolation source: sample PL-Br10 brine of Picturesque Lake | place: Russia: Kulunda steppe | collected 2010-07 | reverse complement strand
CGGCCTCGTCGACGGCTATCTCGACGCGGCCGCCCACTACCGCGGGCCGCCCCGGCCACAGACACGCGTCAACCTCTACGGCACCGGCGGGACGGACTACCGTCTCACGCTCGCCGAGGGCGTCGACCGCGATCGGTGGGGCCTTCCCGAGGATCTCGATCTCGAACCGGTCGATCGGAACCGGGCCTACCGGGATTACCACGAAGGCGCCGTCAGATTGCAGAACGGACAGCAGTTCGAGGTGGTATCGGTCGACGAGGACCGCCCACAGCCGGTCGTCGAACTCGAACCGGTCGATCACGATTACTACACGAAAACGAGAAAGGACGTGAACGTCCTCGACGCCGAATCCGAGCACAGCCGGGAGATCAACGGCTTCACGCTGCATTTCGGACGCGGGACCGTATCGGTCCATCACCACTCCTACGATCGAGTCTCCATCGACAGCGGCGACCGTAAAGAGCGCATGATACCGACCGGCTGCCCGCCGACCACCATGGAGACACAGCTCTGCTGGGTCGAGGTCCCCGGGGACGTCGCGACGGCCCTCATACGCAAGTACCGCGAGTACGGCGTCGAAACCGGCGTCGATCCGGACGAGGCCGATCCGGCCCACCTCGGGTACGTCGCCGGGCTCCACGCCGCCGAACACGCCACCATCGGGACCGCTCCGCTCGAACTCCGCGTCGACAAGCGCGATCTCGGCGGACTCGCGACGCTCGTGATGGATTCTCACTACACCCGCCCGGAGCCCGACGGCTCCGACGCGGTCGCGTGGCCGACCGAGGCCGCGACGGACGTTCCCGAACGACGAAGCGGTGATCCGTCGGGCCCCACCGCCTCCGGCTGGTTCATCTACGACGGCGTCGACGGCGGCCTCGGCTTCTCGCGGGCGATCTACGAGCAGTTCGAATCGCTCGCCGAGCGCGCCCGCGACCAGCTTCGGGACTGTCGCTGTGGCCGGCCGAACGGCTGTCCGGCCTGTACCTTCGACGAACAGTGTGGGAACGACAACCGACCGCTGCTCCGTGCGTCGGCCGTCGACGTTCTCGAATTGTTACTCGGCGAGGCCGACCGCGACGATCTCACCGAACCTACGTCGGGGGACACAGACGGAGACGAGCGCCGACCGACGATCTCATACTCGTGATCGGCCGTTCACCGCAGGAAGATCGACCGACGGTTCGACGCGGAGTCCCCACGTCCGGTCTCCCCTAGAGCGCTTCGACGATCTCTTCTAAGCTTTCGGCCTCCGCCGTCGGTTCGACTTCGAGCCGCCGGTCCCGGTTGTGAGAGCGTCGGAGGAACACCGTGTCGAACCCGGCACGCTGCCCGGCGACCACGTCGCTCTCGCTGTCGCCGACGTACAGCGGGTTCGAACACCCGAGATCGGCCGCCGCCGCCTCGAGATACGTCGGCTCCGGTTTCTTCTCGCGGAGGCTCTTCCGCGTCGGCGCTCTCGCCCGTACCGTCCCGATCTGCGCTTCGAGTCCGTACGTCTCCAGGACGTACTCGACGATCCGGGTCTGGTTGTTGCTGGCGATCCCGGTCGGAACCGCGACGCGGCCGAGACACGCGACGTCCTCGTACGGCGCTTTCCGCCCGGCGTCGGTTTCGGCCCGGAGCGCCGCCTCGATCCGGTCCTCCCGGGCACGCCAGAGCCGGTCGGGATCGACGTCGTACCGGTCGGCGACGGAACAGAGCTCCGCTTCGGAGACGCGTATCGTGATCGCCTCGACGTCCGCGTCCCGGGGATCGGAAACGCCGACGTCCGCGAACGCGCCGAGGGCCGCCTCGCGCAGTAGATCCATCGACGAGAGCGTCACGACGACGCCGTCGTGGTCCAAAAGCAGCCCGTCGTAGCTCCCGGCCATCATCCCCTCCTTCGGCTAACGCGCAGTTGAGGGTACCGGTAGCGGTCAGTCACTCCCAGAGGGCGTACATCTCGTCTCTGATCGCCTCGGTCACCGGCTCGGAGCCCAACCGGAGCGCTGGATCGCCCGCCTCGCGCACGGTTCCGATCGTCGCGTGGTCGATGCCCTCAGCGGCAAGCGTATCGGTGGCCGTTTCCACCGACGCTTCGGGAACCGTCGCGAGCAGCGCCCCGGACCCGAAAATCCGGAGCGGATCGACGCCCATCGCCCGACAGATCGCCGCCGTTTCCGGCCGGATCGGGATCCGATCCGGATCCACCTGAAGCGTTACCCCAGAGGCAATCGCCATCTCGAGTAGTCCGTTGACGACGCCGCCCTCCGTCGGGTCGTGCATCGCGCTCGCGTGCTCGGAGAGGATTTTCGCCTCCGGAACGATACCGACGTCGTCGTAACAGGCCTCACCGCGGGCGATGAGCTCCGGTGGAACGCTCGCTTCGATCTCGGATCGGAAATCGGTCGCGAGGATCGCCGTCCCCTCGATCCCCGCGCCCTTCGTCAGCAGTATCCTCTCGCCCGGTCGCGCCCCCGACGTCGGCACGTATCGATCCGCGAGCCCCAGACAGGTCAGCGCCAACATCGGAGCCGAGAGCGCGGGTGCGTACTCGGTGTGGCCCCCGACGATGGAGACGCCCAGTCCGTTCGCCGCCGCGTCCAGTTGCCGCGTGATCCGATCGAGGACCGCCTCCGAGTCGTCCGGGAGGAACACGACGCTCGTCAGCCACTCCGGCGTTCCGCCGGACGCCGCCACGTCGTTGCAGGCGACGTTCACCCCCAGGGTGCCGATCCGTTCGACCGCCATCGAGATCGGATCGGTGTTCACGACGAGCGTCTCCTCACCGAGTTCGATCGCCGCCGTGTCCTCCCCGTAGGCCGGACCCTGAAGCACCCGGTCGTCGTCGGCCCCCGTCCGGGATACGACGAGTTCGAGCAACTCCGGCGGGAGTTTCCCGATCATGCCTGTCACTGTCGGGACGACCCCATAGTGGTTTCCGTTTCAGCGATACTAGGTCGGAGTTCGGTCGCTCCACGTAGCGGTCCCTCGACGAAACTTCCAACCGACCGCACCGACGGAGGGGTAGCTGTTTTGTTTCCTCAACCGGTAGGACGGATATCTCCCCCGATCCCTCCGCAGACGAGCCCCGGATCACCAGACGACGACTACTGGCGGCTCTCGGCGGCGCGCTCGGACTCGCCGGTGTCGGTGGATTCTACGTCTCCCGGTCGCTGGACGGCGACCACGGCGACTATACCGCGCCCCCCTCACAGCCCGTTCTTTCGACCCGCGGGTCGCTCGGGGGAACTGACGCGCCGGCCGTCGAGACGCTCGGGGAGTGGAATTTCGGCGACGCCGAGGCGCTTTTCCTCTTCGTCCACGGGCTCAATACGGACCATGAAAGTGCGAAAGATCAGGCCTACACGGCCGAAATCGGGTTCGAGACGGTCCATCCGTTGCCGGTGGTCGCCTATAGCTGGGACTCGGATACCGACTGGTCGGACGCCAAACGGAACGCGACAGCGAACGGTGACCCACTCGCCGAGTGGCTGCTCGAGTGGGACGACGCCGACGGTCGACCGGTCCATCTGCTCGGGTACTCACTCGGTGCCCGCGTCTGCTGTGAGACGCTTCGCGCTCTTCAGTCCCAGGGACGAAGCGACGTTCCGGCTTCCGTCTCCCTGCTCGGGGGCGCGATACCTGATGAGAGCGTCCTTCGGGACGGTTACTACGGCGAGGCGATCGACGCGTTCGACGGTCCCCTGAACAACTTCCACAGCGAAAACGATCGCGTGCTCGGGTGGGTCTATCGGGTCGGAGATCAAAACCGGGCCGTCGGCTACGGCGGGGCCGCCGATCCCGCTTCGACGCCGTCGGGATACGAGGACGTCGACGTCACCGACACCGTGGCCGACCACTACTCGTATTTCCAGCCCGAGGTCGGCTGTCTCCCGCAGGTTGCCGACCGGCTCTGATACGGCTCGCCGTCTCGGTAGGCGACGACACACCGAGGCTGGATCGGGGCGATTCGACCGCCCCCGTATGGACTCGAAAACCAGCGAAACGTCGACCCTTCGATTTTTAAGGCCTCATCGCACTCTCTATCGATCCTATCGCCCGATCGTCCCCTGCCGGGTGATCGGTGCGTCGGGATCGATGACGAAGGCGACGAGCAACGCGTCCGTCTGGGCCGTCACCGTCACGTTTCCGTTTCCACCGCCGACGAGGAGACCGCTCTCGGTTGATTCGAAGCGTTGGTCTTCGGCACTGACGGTCCCCTCGAAAACGTAAAAGTACGTGTCGTGACCGGGCTTCGAGGGGAGTTCGACGGCGGCGTCCTCCCCGATCCGCACGTCGTGGCACTCGACGTCGTTTCGGACGAAAAGCGGGGCGCCCGACCCCTCCGGTCCGAAGAGCTGTCGCCATCGGTTCTCGACCGGATCGGGGATCGGTTCGTGCTGAATCTCCGGTTCGAGGCCGAGACTGTGCGGTCGGACGAAGATCTGCAACATTCGAAGCGGCGGGTCCTCCGGAAGGGTCCGCTCCTCGTGCCAGAACCCGCGCCCGGCGTTCATGATCATGAGATGCTCCGGATCGGTGACCAGTTGGTTGTCCTCCCGGTCGTCGTGTCGCATCACGCCGTCCGGTACCCACGAGATGATCTCCTCGTCTCGATGCTGATGCATCGGGATCAGCGTATCGGGGTCCATGAACGACTCGACGACGGTCGACAGCGGGCCGTAGCCGTGGTCGTCGTGCGTCGGGTGGTTCCGACCCGGGAAGTTGAACCGGATCCGGAACGACCCCTGATCCTGTGTGATCTCGGAGCGCGGCGCTCTGTAGAGCTTCGGCGTCGACTCGGGGTTCACAGTGTCCGATCTTGGTGACCGGCGCATATATGTACGTGGTGTCGTTTCGTGAAGCGGCGTGACGGACGATACCCCTCTACGCTAGAACTTCGCGTCGCCGCCCTCGACGAGGCCAGCGGGTCCGATCTCCTCGCGAGCCCGCTGGAGATCGTCCGGCGTGTCACAGATGAGCAGCGTTTCCCGCCCGTCGATCGCGTGAAACTGGTACTGATCGGGAGCCGAGAGGCTCCGGAGGGCGTGGTGATACACCCGAACCGGAAAGCGCTGCGATCCGGGTCCCCACAGACTGATGTCGTGGACAGCGGGGTTCCCGTCGAGTTCTGAAAACACCGACGCGAACGTCTCGATGTCGTCGATGTCGAGTCCCCTATCCGGAACGGTCACACCCGGCTCCGTCTCGACGTCGATCGACGCCGGTTCGTACTCGACCCCCTCGTACTCCTCGACGAACCGATCGAGCAGTTCCGCAGCGGTCTCATCGTTCTCCGAGTCGCTTCGGTACCGGATGTACAGGCTGAACGCTCCCATTCGGATGCGATACGTGCGAAGGAGGCAAAAGGGCTCCGTGATACCCGACGGGTTTCACGGCCGACAGACACTTCCAGACTGACAAAGCGGTGTTCCGGTCGGCGCACGGATCGAACTCGCCGTCTTCGGGGCCGGATGAGGTCGGCTACGGGAACTCGTCAATCTTCTCGTGGACGTAGGCGGCCCACTCGTCGAGCGTCTCGTGCATCAGCTCCCGGGCCACTTCGGGCGGCGTTGCCCGGTACTGGTAGATGTGACCGCCGCTGTCGAGCAGTCGGCGCCGCCGGTCGGCCAGCCCCTTCTCCATGAGCGTCGTCAGCCCCCGGTTGACGTTACTGCGGTCACGATCGACCACATCGGCGAGTTCGGCGACGGTACTGTCGGGGGCGTCCAGCAACTCCAGATAGAGGCGGGCCTCGTGTTGTTGAACGCCGAACACACACCGGAGCACCTCTTCGAACCCCGGTTCGGAGCCGAGCATGAGATCGCGGAACCGGGACGGATCCGGGTCGGATTTCATGTCTACCCCTCGACACCGGACGGCGATAAATCCCCCAGATCGTCCCCGGGAAGTTCCGTTCAGTACCGCGTTTCGAGCCACTCGACGACGTCAGACAGCTCCGATGGCGTCGTTCCGTGGCCGGCGTCGTACGTCTCGAAGCGAACGTCCGCCCCGCCGGCGTCGAGGGTTTCCGCAGCGTGTTCGACCCGACTGATCGGGATGATCTGGTCGACCGTTCCGCCACCGATGAAGACCGGCTTTCCCTCGGCGCTGGCCGCGTCCGTTTCGTGTGATTCGGCGAGATAGCCGTTGAGCGCCACGATCCACCGGTAGGCGTCCGGACGCTCGATCAGCGCCGCCATGCTCGTGATCGCCCCCTGACTGAAACCCAAAAGGCCGACCCGATCGGGATCGAGATCGTAGGCGTCGATCGCCGCCTCGACGAACTCTTGGACGAGATCGAGGCTCCGGCGGAACCCCTCTGGGTCCGGTTGGCTCGCGTGTAGCCCACCGGCCGACAGGTCCAGATCGTACCAGGTGAAGCTGTTCGGCCCGTCCATTCGCTGTGGGGCGCGGACGCTCAGGACGTGAAGCTCCTCCGGCAGCTGTGCTCCGATAGAGAGGAGGTCCCGTTCGTTCGTGCCTCGACCGTGGATCAACACGACGGCCGGCGCGTTCGCCCCGGCGGTTCCGGGCCGACTGATATGTTCGAGCGGGAGATCGGCTGTAGATTCCATACGCTGGGTAACACCGCGACGGATAAAAGACGCCGGTAACCCATGTGCCACGAGAGCCCGTTCCATGATAGTAGTTCCCACAGGGTTTATTATCGACCTCCTCGAAGGGTATCGTGTATGGCGACCGCAAACGACATCTTCGACGAGTTCCTTGACGACCGGGGTCACGACCACACGGGCGCTTCCTGGGAGCAAGATTACAACAAGAAGCGCTGTCCGGACTGTAGCGGCGTTCACGACCCCGACGCGACGGTCTGCTCGGTCTGTGGATGGCGACCGAACTGAAACCGGATCGTTCCTCCCCCGGACTGTCCGTTCGTTTTCGCTCGGAGTGTCCTGTCAATCGCTGATTTCGACCCGCGAGTGGCGGCTCCGAATATCGGCCTCCATCGCTCCGAGTCGGTTCCGGAGAGACGGTCACTTCTCCCGAAGCGACCCACTTCTCCGCTGTTCCCCCGAACGAGCCCGGAAACGCCCTGTATCGCACCGTGATAGCAAACAGGTGGTTTATAATTGTGGGCGGCATTACGCGAGTAATGGCTGATTCGACCCATGTGACTCGCCTCTTCGGGGGACCGGGGAGCGGGAAGACGACGGCGTTACTCGACCGCGTCGACGAGATGCTCGACGACGGCGTTGACATCAGAGACGTGCTCGTCGTCTCCTACACCCGTGCCGCCGCCGCCGAGGTCCGCGAACGGCTGGCCGAACGACTCGACTGTACGCCCAAATCGCTCCGGAGCAACGTCTGTACGATGCACGCGAAGGCGTACGAACTGTTGAACCTCTCGCGCGGCGACGTCGTCGGCGAAAAGCACAAGGAGGCGTTCTGTGAGGAGTACGGCATCGAGTTCGAAGACGAGAACAAGTCCGCTCGCCGTCGCTCGGCCCGATCGACGACGCTCGGGAACAAGATCATCGCCACCTCCCAGTGGCTCCAGCGGACCGAACGCGACGTCGCCGACTGGTACGACGTCCCGTTCAAGTGGAACGAAGAGGAGGTCCGGCTCCCGCCGGAGATCGACGACAGAGCCCAGACCGGCAACAAGTACACCCCGACGTGGCCCAGCGACGACGACCGGATCGACATCCCGGAGGCGATCCGTGCGTGGCGGGCGTATAAGGGCGACGAGGGGATCGTCGGCTTCGCCGACATGCTCGAACGCGTCCAGCAGCGCTCGCGCGTGCCGAGCGTCGATCACCTCGTCATCGACGAGTTTCAGGACATCACGACGCTGCAGTACGGCGTCTACGAGGAGTGGAAACCGCACGTCGATTCGGTGCTCATCGCCGGCGACGACGACCAGGTCGTCTACGCCTGGCAGGGTGCCGACCCGAACCTGCTTCTCGACGAGTCCGTCGACGACGATATCGTGTTGCCGAACAGCTACCGACTCCCGTCCCGCATTCTGAACGTCGTCAACACCCAGATCAGCCACCTCGAGAAACGACAGGACAAAGACCTCAAACCCCGCAAGGAGGGCGGTTCCGTCGAGGCCGTCCGCTCGCCCTCGATGCTCGATCTCGTCCGGAACGTCCGGATGACGATCGACGAGGACGAAGAGGGCAGCGTCATGTGTCTGTTCCGGGCCCGGTATCAGATGTTCCAGTTCATGGACGAGTTCATCGGCGAGGGGATCCCCTTTAGCTCCCTGACCGATCAGCGGATGTGGACCGACAGACTCCGGGGGTACGTCGAGGGGATCGAAGCGCTCGACGACGGCGAAGCGATCGACGGCCTGCAGGCCAGACGGCTCGGCGAGATGCTCGCCGACAGCGCCTTCGGAACGGGCGAACGCGACGACTACTTCGACGCCCTCGAGGAACTCGAGGACGCCGAGGGCGTCGACGATCTCACCGATATGGAGGTCGCTCCGGAGTTCATCGACGAACACGCGCCGTTCGCCCCCGGACCGGCCTCGGCGGCCGACATGCTCACCCGCGTCTCGAACTTCCAGGAGCGGTCGGTCGACGCGTATTTCAGCGGGAGCTATCGCGGGTTCGATCCCGACCGCGTCCGACTCGGAACGATCCACTCCGCGAAGGGCCGGGAAGCCGATCACGTCTTCGTCGCGACCGATCTCACCGAAAAGGTCGTCGAGCAGATGGCCGCTTCCGTCGAGAACCCCGAGGACGTCCCCGGCGTCACGGAGTTCACGAAGCGCTCGGACCCGGTGCCGACGATGACCGACAACGAACGGCGCGTCTTTTACGTCGGCATGTCCCGGGCCAGAGAGCGCCTCGTCCTCTTGGAGGGTCTCGTCGACGGCGCTCCGACGCTCCCGATCGACGTCCTGCTCTATAACGAACTCGTCGACGAATCGCTCGAGACGCTTCTCGCGGAGGCCCAAGAGCGCGGTGAACGGCTCAAAGTCGACTGAGCCGTCAGTTCTCGAGGGTTGTCAACGATGCTCATAAACATTATAAACTCCCTGTCTATCCAGCACGATAACTGATATATACGGTAGTCGATTCGGTAGACGGATGGGGGAGGGTACTATTACGATCTGTTTTCGATGTGGGTGTGGCGAATCAACCCGCTGGGAGACACAGCAGGGGAGGGATGAGACGCAGTTCAGATGTGGCAGCTGGGAATCTATCTCTGTATGCGTTCACGGTGACCCGTCTCCTTGACGGTACCCTCGCTTGAGTGGCCTGAACTGACCGGGCGACTCGGCGTGAGACGACGATCGATGAGGAAAACAGTCGAAGGGTTCGACAGCTACTCGAGGGCCTGGACGCCGTTCTGGGTGATGCAGAGTCGTATCTCTTCGATGGTTATCCGAACCTCGAGGCTCGAATCCGCCGAGTCGATTACCCCCGCGAGTGCGTCGATATCGATGTACTCGTAAACGGTGTACGTTTCAGGGGGAATTCCCTGTTCGTCGAGTATTTCGATGATCTCGATGACGAGTGTGTCGGTCGACTGCATCATCTAATTCCCACCCCCTTTTATCATAAATTGAATACGGCCATAAGTGTTTTATACCTTTTCCCCGAGTGAGTCGGACACGTGCAGACAGCAGGTGAACCCTGGCTCTCGTCCCCTATTCAGTATGGCTCCCGAAACGGCCATCCGCAGCGGGTCGCAACAGGACCGGTTACCCGTATATTCTTAAGAGTGCCTGTGAAGGTGTCTATACCCCCGTTTCGATCCGGCGCCGATCGGGACACGGGACGAACATAGATCATGACCTGGATCGACCAAGCGATAGATGGCCTCAAACGAACAGATATCGAGCTGATCGCGTATCTCCCGGACACGACGATCTCGCCGCTCGTCGAGGCGGCCGAGGCGGACGACGCCTTCGAGACGGTGCTCGTGACCCGCGAAGAGGCGGCGGTCGGCGTCCTCTCGGGCGCCTGGCTCGGCGGCAAACGCGGCGCGTTGCTCTGTCAGTCGAGCGGGCTGGCGAACACCTTTAATGCGCTCTCCTCTCTCAGTATGCCCGCACGGATCCCCTTCCTCGGCATCGTGACCCGACGCGGCGATCTCGGCGAGTTCAACCTCGCACAGGTGACCTCCGGGTACAACATGCCCGACCTCCTCGACGACGTCAACGTCCGCAACCACTCGCTTCACGACGAGGAAAACGTCGAAGAGCGCGTCCAGATGGCCGCGACGACCGCCTTCTCGACGGAGACGCCGTACGTGTTGCTCATGGAGACCACGGTCACCGGCTACAAGGAGGAGTCAAAATGAGCGCCGGTTCCGACCCGGACGTCGGGGAACGCGCCGACCAGTTCGCCTGTACCGAGGCCGTCCTCGAGATCACGCCCGACGTCGCGGCGGTCTCGAACCTCGGCGTCGCCTCCTACGTCCTCGCCGCCGTCGAGGACCGCGAACGGAACTTCTACGAATGGGGCAGCATGGGCGTGACGACGCCGACCGGACTCGGTCTCGCGCTGGCCGTCGACGATCCGGTCGTCGTCTTCGAGGGCGACGGCTCGCTTTTGATGTCCCTTGGCGTGCTCTCGACGCTTGGCGCCGTCGACCCGCCGAACCTCACCGTCGTCGTCTGGGACAACGAGATCTACGGGACGACCGGCGGCCAGCCGAACTACTCCGATTCGACCGACTTCGCGGGCGTCGCCGAGAGCTGTGGCGTCTCCGCGACGCACGTCCGGAGCGACGAGGCGTTCGAACGGGCCTACCGTGATGCGGTCGAAACCGATCACACGGAACTGATCGCCTGCGACGTCGTGCCGGTCGATCCCGACGCTCGTCCGCCGTTCGATTTCGCCCACATCAAACGCCGGATGCGGGACGCGCTCACCGAGGAGTAGCCGGGGAGATCACTCGCCGCCACGGATGTTTTTCAGCCGTCGCAGCCGACCGACCGTTCTGTCCGTCAGCCGAACGTAGACGTATTCGCTGACGACGACGAGGGCGATCGCGGCACCGAGAAAGAAGGCCCCGAGGGTGTACTCACCCTCGAGCAGGTTGAAAACGCCGACCAGCCCGACGGGGCCGGCGACGGTGAGCGTCGCCACGAGCTGGAGCGATCGGATGATCCCGATGGCCATGGCGCTTCTACTCTCTCAGTCCTTATAGGCTTCTTCTTCGCTGTCGTCACCGAGTCCGGTGGCGGTGCCCGCGAGGATCCCCTTCAGACTCGGTCTGAAGTAGCCGCCGGCCACGAGGGCGAGCGCGACCGCGAGAAAGCCGAGACCTGCGACCGTCCGTCCCCCGATGAGGAACTCGACGCCGAGCAGCCCGATCGGGGCCGCGAGCGCGACCGTCCCGAAAAGCGTGAGCGTATCCAGCAGGTTCATGGATAAACGGGAGGGCTGACACGGACAAAAGGCCGCCGATGACGACAGCCTTTCGACGTTAGCCCGTCTACCGTGCGTATGTTCACCGGCATCGTCGAGGACACCGGCGAGATCACGGCGATAGACGACACAGACGAGGGGCGGCGGATCCGCGTGCGGGCGTCCTTCTGTGACGAACTCGAACACGGCCAGAGCGTCGCGATAAGCGGCGCCTGCCTCACCGTCGAGACGTTCGACGAGGAGTCCTTCGAGCTGTTCCTCTCGGTGGAAACGCTCGAAAAGACGTATCTCGATGCCGTTTCGGTCGGCGATTCGGTCAACGTAGAACGGGCGCTCCCCGCCGACGGGCGCTTCGACGGCCACTTCGTGCAGGGCCACGTCGACGGCGTCGGTACGGTGACCGAGATCGAAAGAATCGGCGACGACTGGACGTTCGGCTTCTCGCTCCCCGAGGAGCTCGGCCGGTACGTCGTCCCGAAGGGATCGATCGCGATCGACGGGATCTCGCTGACGATCGCCGAGCTTGACGGCGGGGAATGCAGCGTCGCGATCATCCCCGCGACCTACGAGCTGACGACGCTGTCGGAGAAGTCGGTCGGCGATCCGGTCCACATCGAGGTCGACGTAGTGGCGAAATACGTCGAGCGCCTGACCGAAGGGTATCGCTGACGTTCTCCCCTGTCAGTCCTCCCCTTCGAGGTGTTCGAGGACGTCCGCCGTCGATACCACGTCGCCGTATTTGGCGTCGATATCGAAGAGGTTCGCCCGGTGTGGCTCCTCGGCACGGTCGCCGACCGCGTCAGCCGGCACGATAGTCCGGTAGCCGTACTGGAGGCTGTCGACAGCCGTCGCCCGGATACAGCCGCTCGTCGTCACGCCGACGATGACGAGCGTGTCGACCCGATCGGTCGTCAGCTCCGTGCTCAGGTCGGTCCCGAAGAAGGCGCTGGCGTACTTCTTTAAGATCACCCGTTCGTCGCCGACCGGCTCGATCCGATCGTCGACCTCGACGGCTTCGGTCCCGACCCGTAGCTCTTTCAGCGCCGGCACCTTCTCGATGAAGTGGCCGGCGTCGCCGTACGATTCCTCGAAGGCAACCGTCGTAAAATACCGCGGGAGATCACGCTCCCGGAAGGCGGCGAGTAGTTCGGCCGTCCGCTCTAGGACCGACTCGACGTCGGCGCCGAGCCCCGTCTCGGGATCGGTAAAGGCGTTTATGAGATCGACCACGATCAGCGCCGGTCGCTGGCCCATCCCGACGCGCTCGCCGAACTCCTCGGCGCCGTACGCCGATTTGATCTCGGCTGTCAGCTCGGAGTCGGCCGTCATGAGTGGCTCACCGGCTTCGCCCCTCGAACTCGCGCCGTTCCTCGGCGATCGTCGCGGCGAGTTCGTCCTCGTCCGGCAGCGGGCCGTAGTCGAACTCCGGCGGCTCCGGACGGCTCTCGCGGAGCTCCTCGCGCCGGTGATCGGTGGCATCGCCGTCGACGTCGCTGCCGTTCAATACGACGCCGTACTCCGATTCCGCTTCGAATTCGCTTATCAGGCCGCGGTCGACCTCCCGGGCGACGACGTCCGGATCGCGCTCCAGCGGATCGCCGAGGCCGCCGCCGCCGGCGGTACTGAAGACGAGTTTGTCGCCCGCGGCGACGGCCACGTTCTCGACCTTCGAGGGGAGCTCCTCGGTCGTCCCGTCGGCCCGTATGAGTCGCTTTTCGCTCGTTTTCGCGTGTTTGCCGCCGTCGACGCCCCACGGATAGGTGTGGGCGCGGTCGTCCTGGAACGTGATCGCTCCGTCCTCCTCGAAGGTGTACACTTTGGTGATCCCGTGACCGCCGCGGAACTCGCCGGGGCCGCCCGTATCGGTCCGGGTGCTGTACTCGTCGATCGACAGCGGGTAGTACGCCTCCTGGTACTCCGCGGGTACGGTCCGGAACAGCGGCCACCACGAGTGGCCGTCGAGGCCGTCGCCGCCGGGGCGGGCCGGAATGCCGCCGTAGAGGATCTCGAGCATCTGGAAATCGTTCCCCTCCGAGTCGGTGCCGGCGTACACTAGGTTCGGCGAGGTACCGTAGCTGCCGGCCACGGAGAAGCCGTCGATGAGCTTCGAGAACGTCGCCTGCAGGACGTCGAACTGTCGGGCCATCATCGGCAGTCGGTTGCCGAGCGCGGCCGGGAACTCCGGCTGGACCACGGATCCCTCCGGCAGCGTCACCTCGAAGAGGTCGTAGTAGCCGTCGTTGAACGTCAACAGCGGATCGAACGCCATGATGAGAAAGACGCCGGTGAACATCTTGAACATCTTCTCATTCAGAAGGAAGTTCACCGTGCCCGGCACCTGCTCGTCGGTGCCGGTCCAGTCGAGATAGACGGTGTCGCCCTCCCGATAGATCTCCAGATGGAGTTTGATCGGCCCGTTGCCCATCCCGTCGTCGTCGACGTAATCCTCGAAGGTGTATCGCTCCCCCTCGGGGACGAACTCGTCGATGAGATCGATCATCCCGTCGCGGGTCCGATCGAGGATCGCGTCACAGGCCCCGACGTACGTCTCCTTACCGAAGCGATCACAGAGTTCGTGAACGCGCGTTTCGGCGGCTTTCGTCCCCGCCGCGAGCGCCTTGATGTCGGCCTCGGCGTGCTCCGGCAGGCGCGTGTTGTGGGCGAACGTCTGGAGGAGTTCGGCGTCGAACTCGCCGCCCTTGTAGAGTTTGACCGGCGGCAGTCGGATCCCCTCCTCGAAGATCGTCGAGGCCTGAACGGGCATGCTGCCGGGCGTCTTCCCGCCGACGTCCATCAGGTTCCCCCACTGACTCGAGTAGCCGACGAGATCGTCCTCATAGAAGATCGGCCGGAGGAGGAGCATATCCGGCGTGTGCGAAACCGCGCCGGCGCACATGTACGGGTCGTTCGTCGCGATGACGTCGCCCTCTTCGAGGTCATCGACCTCGAAGGGGGAGTTCTCGATGATCGTGTCGATCGCGGAGCCGAACTGGCCCATCACCATCCGTCCCTTGCTGTCCGCGATGAGCGGGAACTGGTCGGACTGTTCCCTGATGACCGGGCTGATCGCGGTCGTCTCGACGACGCGGTCCATCTCCTCGCGGGTGTTCGCGAGCGTGCTCTCGATGATGTCGAGCGTCGTTCGGTCGATGTCGTGGTCGCCGACGAAGTCTGGTTGCGTGCTCATTCCGAATCACCTCTGTTGATCTCGATGTTCCCGTAACGATCGATCGCTGCCTCGTGGTCGGGCTGGAGGACGACCGTCGAGTCGTCGTCGACGACGATCGCCGGCCCGGCGAGTTCGTTGCCCGGACGCAGTTCGGTCCGGTCGTAGACCGGTGTCTCCCGGTAGGCGTCGTCGAAGTAGACCTCGGCCGTGTCGACGAGCGCGTCGCTCGGGTCGGTTCCCTCGAGATCGCGTTCCTCGATGGTGACGCCCTCGATGGATCCCTTGCCGATGACCCGGAGGTTCGCGATCTCCAGCGGTGCATCGAGCGAGAAGCCGAACTGTCTCTCGTGTCGACCCTCGAAGTCGGCCTTGATCTCCTCGAGACCGGCCTCGCTGCGGAGGCTGTCGATGTCGACGGGGATCGACATCCGGATGTCCTGTCTGAAGTAGCGACACTCCGCGAAATACTCGAAGGCGTGGTTCGACTCGTCGACGCCCTCGCTTTCGAGCCACTCGGTCGCCTCCTCGCGGAGCGTCATGAACTCGTCGTGGACGTCGGTGCCGTCGACATCGAGGTCCGTCTCGAGATACGTCTCGGCGAACTCGTTTTGGATGTCGGAGGTGAGAAAGCCGAACGCGGACATGACGCCCGGGCCCGGCGGGATGACGAGTGGGTACGCGCCCATCACGTCCGCGAGCGCGTTGGCGTGCATCGGTCCGGCCCCGCCGAAGGCGACGAGTCCGAACTCCCGTGGATCGTAGCCCCGTTCGACGGAGACGACCCGGAGCGCGCCGTACATGTTCTCGTTGACGATGTCGAGGATCGCCTGTGCGGCGTCCTCGATTGAACCCCCCCGTTCCTCGGCGATCGTCGCGACCGCGTCGTGGGCGGCCTCCCGATCGAGCTCCATGCGGCCGCCAAGCTGGACGTTCGGGGGGATGCGACCCAGAACGACGTTGGCGTCGGTGACGGTCGGCTCCTCGCCGCCCTGTCCGTAACAGGCGGGCCCGGGATCGGCGCCGGCGGATTCGGGCCCGACCTGCAGCGAGCCGTTCAACTGGACGCGGGCGATCGAGCCGCCCCCGGCGCCGACGGTGTTGACGTCGACCGATCGGGATTTGAACTCCCGGTAGCCGACCTTGGTCTGGCGGCTGGTTTCGGGAGTGCCGTCCTCGACGAGCGAGACGTCGGTAGAGGTCCCGCCCATATCCAGCGTCAGGACGTCGGGGACACCCATCTTGTCGGCGATGGTCGCGGCGCCGACGACGCCGCCGCTGGGGCCCGAGAGCGCGAGTTCGACGGGGCGTTCCTTGGCGGCCCCGGAGCTCATCAGGCCGCCGTCCGAGCGGACGACGTTCATGCGGGCCGTCGAACCGACAGCCTCGAGCGACTCGTCGAGGTCGTCGAGATACCGGATCACCTGCGGGCGAGCGTAGTCGTTGATGACGGTGGTGAGCGTCCGCTCGTACTCGCCGTACTCCGGGACGATCTCCGAGGAGATCGACACCGGAAGCTCTGGGGCCTCCTCGGCGACGATCTCGCGGATCCGCTCTTCGTGTGTGGGGTTGAGATAGGCGTTAAGCAGCGCGACGGTCAGCGATTCGACGCCGGCCGCCTCGAGATCGCGGACGGCCTCGCGGACCGCGGTCTCGTCGAGTGGCTCCGTTTCGGCCCCGTCCGGCGAGCTGATCGATCCGGCGACGCCGCGGGTGTCGACGAGATCGGCCAGCGGATCGGGTTTGTCCATCCCCATCCAGCCGTACAGCGGTCCTGGGGTCCACGCGCGGGCCAGATGGAGAACGTCCTCGTGTCCCGCAGTCGTGATGAGACCGACCCGGGAGCCAGTCTCCTCGAGCAGCATGTTCGTGACGACCGTCGTGCCGTGGAAGATGAGCCCGAGTTCGGAGACGTCGGTCCCCGCCTTTTCCGTCGCTGACTCGATGCCGTCGAGAACTCCCTCCGAGGGGTTTTCAGGCGTCGACAGTACCTTTTCCGTGGTGAGTTCGTGCGTGTCTTCGTCGAAAACGATGACGTCGGTGAAGGTGCCGCCGACGTCCACGCCGAGATTATGTGTCATGTGTTGCCGTACAGTATGACGTGTCGTGATCGACGCCTAAGGATTCTCCCAACACCTGTTGGCCATTTATATATGAACGGTTTCCAGATTCACTCCAGACCGTCCAGACTCCCTCGGCAGAGGGGTTTTTTGTTCGTCGGGTCGGATATCCCGTTGTCCCCTCGAAATGTTCACCGCGACGATCCATTTCAAGCAGGAACGGGAGTGCATCCTGCGCGGGCTCACCGCCGACGCCGACCGTCCCGTCCCGATCGAGATCGAGGAGGTCCGGGACGGCTCGGTGACGTTCGTCCTCCGGGCCGGCGAGGATATCGACGGCTTCCAGCGACGGCTCGAAGCGGCCGACCACGTCGAACACGTCGACCGACTGGACGAGGCGAACCTGCTCGTCACGAAACCGTCCTGTGGCGCGTACTCGGCGATCTATCGCAACCACGGCACCCTGCGTCGGTCGAACACGGTTCACGGTCCCTACCGTGAGTACAACGTCCTGACGTTCCGACGCGAGGATCTCAAGGCCATCATCGAAGACCTCTCGACGTTCGGGACCGTGACGCTCGGCAGCCTCGAGGAATTCGGTGACGGGGCGGAGTCCTCGCTGACCGAAAGACAGCGGGTGGTGATCCGCGAGGCGCTCGACCGGGGCTACTACGAGTGGCCACGGGAGATCAAAAGCAGCGAACTCGCGGACGAGCTCGATATCAGCCGGGCGACGCTTCAGGAGCATCTCCGGAAGGCCGAACGGACGCTTCTGTCCGCGGGCCTCGACGGCGAGGGCCCGGGCGACGATCGTCGGTCGGTTCCGGGGCATCGATCCCGATGACCGCGGTCCGGGCCGCTTAACAGCCTCCGGCCGGTACGGGAGACAATGAGTTCCGGGTCACGTTCGGGAACGTTCTGTCCGCAGTGTGGCGATCCGATCGAACGGTCGCCCGATGTCGATCTCCCCGGTGGGCCGAACGACCCCGACGCCGTGCTGTGTGACGGCTGTTATTTCGAGACGTTCGATCTCGTCGAGGCGCCCAAACGGATCGAGATCCAGGTCTGTAGCCGCTGTGGCGCGCTCCACCGGGGCAACCGCTGGGTCGACGTGGGGGCACGCGATTACACCGACGTCGCGATCGAGGAGACCGCCGACCGTCTCGGCGTTCACGTCGACGCCGAAAACGTCGAGTGGGGCGTCGAACCCGAACAGATCGACCAGAACACGATCCGGATGCACTGCCTGTTCAGTGGCCGGGTCCGCGAGACCGACCTCTCCGAGGAGGTGACCGTCCCCGTCTACATCGCGCGACAGACCTGCGACCGGTGCGGGCGGATCGCGGGCGATTACTACGCGAGCATCGTTCAGGTCCGGGGGACGGATCGGACGCCGACGGCCTCGGAGAACGACCGGGCCGTCGAGATCGCCGAGTCCTACATCGCTGACCGGGAAGCGACCGGCGATCGAAACGCCTTCATCACCGAGACGACCCGGACCGACGACGGCGTCGACATGAAGATTTCGACGAACCAGATGGGACAGGGGATTGCAAAGCGGATCGTCGCCGAGCTCGGCGGATCGGTCTCGGACGCACCGACGCTCGTCACCGAGGACAGCGACGGCAACGAGGTCTACCGGGTCACGTTCACGGCTCGATTGCCGCCCTACACGCCCGGAGACGTGATCGACCTCGACGACGGCTACGGCCCCGTCCTCGTGACGAGCGCCCACGGGAACCTGAAGGGGACGCGCCTCGCGACCGGGGACCGCTATGAGGCCTCCTTCGAGGAGGGGATCGACCCAGACGCGCGGAAACTCGGCGAACGTGCGGACGCCGAGCGGACGACGCTCGTCGCCGTCGAGGACGAGCACGCAGTTCAGGTGCTCGATCCGGAGACGTTCGAATCGAAGACGATCCCCCGGCCCGACTATCTCGACCCCGACGCCGAGTCGGTCACGGTGTTTAAACACCGGAAGGGGCTTCACGTCCTCCCCGAATCCGAAAACGCGGACCCGTAGATGACTGACGGGACTGCCACCGGCGGTACCGCGGGTGAACTGGCGGCGATCGTCGACAGACGGCGGACGGAGGCGGCGCTCGAATCGCTCCGCGCCGAAGGCGTTTACGACGACCGTCGGCGGATCGAATCCCTCGACGACGGTCGAATCGCCATCCCCGTTACCGACCCGCCGACCGGGACCGACGTTTCGTCCGTCCGGGAGGTCGGTCTCGAATGCAGAACGCGGGGACTGAGGACGGTCCTCCGAAACCGGGGCGTCGACGAACCGACGATCGACGCCGCCCCGTCGTCGTGGGCCGTCATCGGAAGCGTCGTGCTGGTCGATTTCGGGGACGTCTCTGCCCCCGAAACGCTCTCCCCGTCCGAGCGGGAGACCGTCGGCGAGGCGCTGCTCGAACTCCACGGAAACGCCGATACCGTGATCGCCCGTGGGGGAATCGACGGCACCCGACGCGATCCGACGGGGACCGTCGTCGCCGGGCTCGGCGAGACCGAGACGGTCCACACCGAACACGGGACGAAATACGCCGTTGATTTCTCGAAAACGATGTTCTCGCCGGGCAACAAAGCCGAGCGAGCCCGGATGGGACGGATCGTCGACCCGGACGAGCGCGTCTTCGATATGTTCGCCGGGATCGGCTATTTCGCCCTCCCGATGGCGAGGGCGGGTGCGACGGTGACAGCCGCCGAGATCGATCCCGAGTCCTACAGACTGCTCGTCGAAAACGTTCGACTCAACGGCGTCACCGACCGCGTTCGGGCCTCGCTCGGCGACTGTCGGTCGGTCGAGACGACTGCCGATCGGGTCGTGGCTGGATACTACGATGCCCACGAGTATCTCGATTCGGCGTTCGAGGCGCTCGTTTCCGGCGGCGTGATCCATCTCCACGAGGCGACCCCCGAGTCACTGTTCCCCGATCGACCGATCGATCGGATCGAACGGGCCGCGGCTGACGTCGGACGGGTAACGACGATACTCGGTACGCGGACCGTCAAAACACACAGCGCTGGCGTTGTTCACGGCGTTGTTGACGCCCGTATCGAGTAGCCGGACCGTGTTGCTGTCAGCTTCCGAAGCAGGCCGGTTTGCGAACTGGTCCGAGCGTGGGGATTATAAGAGATGAGGATCTACCGGGGAATATGGACCGACAAAAGATCATCGCCGTGTTCTTCGCGTTCCTGATGGCAATGTGGATGATCGCGACCGCGGCGACGTTGATCTAACGTTGCTCCGGCCGGACGCTGACCCACAGTTCGAGGGTCCAGCAGACACCGCTGTTCGGACGTACAGACTCCGAAGCGCCGGCTCCTAGCGAATCGGCTTTCTCGCCTGATCCACATCCCATCAGGAATAAGTGATCAGTTGGTGTTTAGGTAGCCATGGCAACGAGTACCCGATCGAGCGGGTTCGGTTTCTTCGACCGCCTGAAGACGGGCTGGACGCTGACGAAAGACAGTATCGGCGTGATCAGGGATCATCCGAAACTGCTCGTTTTCCCGCTTTTGGCCGGTCTCTCGAGTATCGTCTTTCTCGTTCTGTTTTTTCTCCCACTGGTGCTCGCGAACGTCGTCGGTGGCGGCCTCGAGTACGTCGTTCTCTTCGGGCTGTACTTCGTGACGACGTTTTTCAGCACCTACTTCTCCGCCGCACTTGTTTACGCCGCCAACGAGGCCTTCCACGGCCGTGAGCCCGGAATCGGCGAGAGTATGCGGGCGATCAACGGCAGCCTCGGGCCGATCGTCGTCTGGTCGGTGATCTCCGCGACGGTAAGCATCCTCTTTCGGATCCTCGAGAACTCCGATAACCCGCTCGCCGCGATACTGCGGACGCTTTTCGCTCTCGGGTGGTCGGTCATGACGTTCTTCATCGTCCCGGTGCTGGTCTTCGAGGACGTCTCGGCGACCTCGATGTTCGAACGGAGCGGATCGACGTTCAAAGAGACGTGGGGCGAGACGCTCGGCGCCGGATTCGGGATCACCGCCATCGTCGTCGGGATCGGACTCGCGCTCGTGTTGGCCGCGCTCGCCGTCTCGGTTCCGGTGGCCGCGGTGTTTCCCGGGCCCGGAATCGTCCTCGCGGTCGTTCTCGTCGCGCTCGCGCTCGTCTTTACGTACTTGATCAGCCAGACCGTCTGGGGGATCGCCAAGACGGCCCTGTACGTGTACGCCGAAGAGCGAATCGCCCCCAGACAGTTCGACAACTTCGATTTCGAGACGCTCGGGGGACGAACCAACCGGCGGGCGAGACCGGAGTCCCATGGTGACGGAACGCCGAACACCCCGTTGAACGATTAGCCTGTTTCATCGGTCCTGGCCGTCTACGGTAACCCGTTTCATCGCCTCCGATCGCCGACCGGCCCCGCACGTATTTTTATTGTCGTCCGACGAGTCCTGACGAGCAATGTCACACCGAAACGAGAGTGCCGCCGTGTCAGGAGGGCTCCGACGGTGAGCCAGTTTTCCGTCGACGGCAAGACGGCGATTATCACCGGATCGAGTCAGGGGATCGGCGCCGTGACCGCCAAACAGTTCGCCGCGGACGGCGCGAACGTCGTCGTGAGTTCCCGCTCGCCGGACCGGATCGAGTCGATCGCCGCGGAGATCAACGACAGCGACCGTCCCGGACGGGCGATCGCCGTCGAATGTGACGTCCGCGATCGCGACGCCGTCGAAGCGCTCGTCGAGGCGACCGTCGAGGAGTTCGGCCGACTCGACTCGATGATCAACAACGCCGGAGCGTCGTTCATGGCCGATTTCGACGAGATCTCCGAGAACGGCTGGAAGACGATCGTCGATATCAACCTCCATGGGACGTTTCACTGCTCGCAGGCCGCGGGAAGGCGGATGCAGACGCAGGACGGCGGCGGCACGATCATCAATCTCGCCTCCATCGCGGGGACGATGGGATCGCAGTATATGAGCCACTACGGCGCCGCGAAAGCCGCCGTCATCAACCTGACGACGTCGCTGTCGGTCGCCTACGCCGACCACGGGATCCGTGTCAACTGTGTCGCCCCGGGGCTGGTCGGAACGCCCGGCGTCGCCTCCCAGATGGGGCTCGACCCGGCCGACGTCGATCGAAGTGACGTCTCGAAAGAAATGGGCCTTCCGGCTGAGATCGCCGACGTCATCCAGTTCCTCGCGAGTGAGGCTTCCTCGTATGTCGTCGGCGAAACGATAACTGCACAGGGGCTGCCCCCACTGGAGGACGCAAACCTATGAGTGAGACCACCCTCGACGTGTTTCTGCCCGTGGCTGCCCAGCCGAGCGTCGACGCGCTCGTCGAACAGGCACAGCTCGGCGAAGAACTCGGCTACGACACCGCCTGGCTTCCCGAGACGTGGGGACGCGACGCCGTTTCGACGCTCGCCTGTATCGCCCACCGAACCGACGAGATCGGGATCGGAACCTCCATCATGCCCGTCTACTCCCGGTCGCCGGCGCTCATCGGACAGAGCGCGGCGACGCTACAGGAGATTTCGGAAGGACGCTTCCGGCTCGGGCTCGGTCCCTCGGGACCGATCGTCATCGAAAACTGGCACGGCGCGGAGTTCGGCAACCCGCTGCGACGGACCCGCGAGACGGTCGATATCGTCAAACAGGTCCTCTCCGGGAAGACCGTCGAGTACGACGGCGAATACTTCGATCTCGACGGGTTCAGACTCCGGTTCCAACCGCCGGAGCCGACTCCCCCTGTTGATACGGCCGGGATGGGGCCGAAAGCGGTCGAACTCGCGGGCCGGTTCGCCGACGGCTGGCACGCCATCCTGTTTACCCGTGCCGGGCTTCGGGATCGGATCGAAGATTTCGACCGCGGTTCCGAACTCGGCGACCGGGATCGATCCGAACAGCGCGTGTCGCTGTCGCTGACCTGCTGTGTACTCGACGACGAAGCGGCGGCCGAACGGCTCGTCAAACAGCACGTCGCCTTTTATATTGGCGGGATGGGGTCGTACTATCGGGACAACCTCGAACGACAGGGTCACGGGGAGGCCGCGGACGAGGTTTACGACCGCTGGCAGGCGGGCGATACTGACGGTGCGATGAAAGCGATCCCGGACGAACTTCTCGAGGAGCTCGCAGTCTGGGGGACACCGCGAACGGCCCGTGAACGGCTCGGGCGGTTCACTGATATCGACGGGCTCGCTGCGGTTTCGGTATCGTTCCCGAGAGCGGCGAACCGAGAACAGATCGAATCGACGATGCGGGCACTCGCCCCCGAGTAGCGGTCTCGGTCGGCGACCACTCGAATTGCCTCTCCTCGATCGGTCCCCGACGATTTATATATCGGAACGGGACCACCGTCCCCATGCGCTGAACGACTGCCGGCGGGCCGCCGAGGCGGGAGCAGGACGCGTTTGTCCGCTGTAGCGGGACGGCGGGTGCGGTGTGCGTCCGCTGTGACCCACGGCTCGTCCGATGCGTCCGGGTCACCTGTTCGCCATTTCCCAAAATTCCGGGATCGACCGCGAGCGACGCGTATTTGAGCCGGTTCGGAGCCTAACGGGGCAGCTCCGATACGACAGTTTCGATCTCGCCGTGTGGAACCGGGGAGATCCACTCGTCCGTCTCCCACACGTGCCGAACGACGCCGTCGCGGTCGATCACCACCACTGCACGACGGGCCGTCCGCACCCCGGCCATCCCGTCCCGCTCGGTGAGGAGTCCGTACGCGTCCGCAACGTCACCGTTGACGTCGGAAAAGATCGAGAACGGGCTGTCGAGCTGTCGAAGGAACTCGTTGATGGAGTAGGGTCCGTCCCGGACGACGCCATACACCGGGACCGAATCGAACCCGTCCCATCCGTACGCCTCGTATCGGGTCCACCAGTTCCGTGCGATGGCCGAAAAGACGAACCCATCGAAGACGAGCACTGCTCCTCGATCGTCGAGCGCCGCCGAAAGCGAACGCGCGCGGAACAACTCCCCGTCGCACAGCAACGCCTCGAACTCCGGGGCTGGCTTGTCGACGGATACTGTCATGATCCTTCGTCTCCCGGTGGACAATTAAATATGGGTGCGGCTCTTCACGGGGGCGAACCGTCAGCGCTGCCGAACCGCCTGCCCGGCTTCGGTCGTCCCCTTGCGCACGAACGAGAGGTAAAAGGAGAGCCCACAGCCTTCGGCGTCTGGGTTGCGCGTCGAGCCGTCGATCCCACACTCGAACCGAACGCCGTCGGCAGCCTCGGATTCGTACTCCTCGTCGGCGGAGACGTACGTCCACCCCTCCAGTGGGTAGGGAGTCACCGATCTGTCGGCGAGATATCCGTCCCGTTCGAGTTCGACGACCGTCTCACAGTGCGGACAGTAATACGTCACAGGGTAGCCCATAGACCCTCTATGGGCCGCGTTCGCTTGGACGTACCGCTCGAGGCAGTCCGCTCGCAGGGAATCGACTTTTGCCGTCGCGTCACGTAGGCGGTGGTATGACGATCACCCTGTACCAGCTCGAAGGCTGCCCATACTGCGAACACGTCGTGGATACGCTCGAGGATCTGGGGGTTCCGTTCGACAGTGTTTGGGTCGAGGGGCTTCACTCGAAGCGAGATCGAATAAAGGAGATAACCGGTCAGCGACAGGTCCCGGTTCTCGTCGACGACGAATACGGCGTCGCGATGAGCGAATCGGAACGGATCATCGAGTACCTGACGACGACCTACGAGGGGGCCGCCGAATCGAGGACTGCTACTGAAAGCAGCTGATCGATCGTTTCGTCAGTCATCGAGACTGTGTGGATCGAGACCGGGATCATCAACCGCCGGGGCACCCAGGGCCAAAACGACGCCCTGTTCGTCTCCGACGTATCGATGTCCGTGTCCGGTCTTCGGGCCTGCAGCCCAGAACGTTCCGGGCCCGGCCTCGACGTACTCCGTTTCGCCTGACAGGCCGAGTTTCAGCGAAAACTCGCCCTCGAGAACGAAAAACAGCTCCTCCTGTTCGCTGTGAGCGTGGTACTGGATCTCCTCGCCGGGATCGAAATACCAGACTGTCGCCCGCATCTCATCGAGCCCGAGCTGTTTTCCGACCGGTCTGATATCCAGATCCGGCGGGACGTCCTCGATCTCCGAGAGATCGGTTATCGGTACGTCATCGAGATCGACCACTTCGTATTCCATAGCGGACGAACTGACAGCACGCATCGACAAAAAGATGTGGACGCTTCCCGAGCGTCGACTCGACGACTTCACTCTCCGAGAACTGCTTCAGTAAGCGCCGGAAGCACATCCGTGACGTCGGCGCGGAACTCGTAGTCGGCTCTATCCGAGAGTTCGGTCCGGTCGAGATTGACGATCACAAACGATCCCCCACGCTCGAGTGCATGCCGTGGTAACGAGGCCGCCGGCTCGACACTCAGAGAGGAGCCGATCGCGAGGAAGAAATCCGCGTCCCGAGAGACGGCCTGTGCTTCGAGGAGATCGGATTCCGGAAGTCGCTCGCCGAAAAGCACCACATCGGGTTTGAGAACGCCGCCGCAGTGATCACACGTCGGCGGCGCCTCGCCGTCTTCGACCCGTTCGACGATCGGATCGATGTCGAACCGACGACCGCATTCCGTACAGACGGCTCGCTGGCCGTTGCCGTGGATCTCGATCGGCTCCACGCTGCCGGCAGCCTGGTGGAGTCCATCCACGTTCTGGGTGATGAGCGTATCGAGGTGTCCGGCGGATTCGAGTTCAGCGAGCGCCTCGTGGGCGACGTTCGGTTCGAGATCCCCCGCGAAAACGTCTCGGATCAGTTCGACGCGCTCGCGCCAGAACCCCTCCGGGTCGGTCCGGAACCGCGAGATGTGAAACGAGTTCGGATCGAATCTCGTCCAGATCCCGTCCTCGGACCGGAAATCCGGGATCCCCGATGCGGTCGAAACGCCGGCGCCAGTCATGGCCACGACCGAGTTGGCATTTCGGATGGCCTCGGCAGCGGACGAGAGCTTCCGACGGTCCATATCCGTTCTGAGAGCCGCGGGCACAAAACCACTACGGCGTGACGATACGTGCCGAACTGATAGCCACTCGAACGCCTCAAAACGAGCCTCGGAGCGCGGAACGGAACGGTGCGAGGGTAGGTTACTTCAACCGTTCCTGCAGGAAGGAGGGATGGGCGGCCTCCACACCCTCGATAGAGAGAATCTCCTCGCGGATCGCCTCACCGACCTTGTCGCCGTCGGCGGCCCGAACCTCGGCCATGAGCATGTGATCCCCGCTGGAGGTGTACAGCGAGTCGATGACCTCGAGCTCTTTCAACTTTCGCGTGACCTCGACGTACCGTTCGCTTGCGACGTCGATGCCGACCATCGCGATCGATTTCCCGGAGAGTTTCTTCGGATCGATATCCGCCGAATAACCGACGATAACGCCTTCAGATTCGAGTTTGTCGATGTATTTCCGGACCGTCGGTTTCGAGACGTTCGCCCGATCCGCGATCTCGGTATAGGAGGCTTGGGCGTCGTCCTCGAGAACGGCGAGTATCCGGTCCTCAGTGTCCGCGCTCATACTCTCCGTTTTACGCCAGTGAAAAAATATCTTCCGAAGACGAAAAACCACCCACGGATGCGACAATCGATACTCACGCTCCGTTGGATTGCTTAACAACAAATGCTGATTCCGGGGATTTAGCTAACGGAACGGACGTTCTGGCCCATGTTTAAGTCCGAGCGACCACCAGACGGGAGTATGACGCTTGATGACATCGACCGGGTTGCGGTCATCGGGGCTGGTAACATGGGTCACGGTATTACGGAGGTCGTCGCGATGGCCGGTTACGACGTGACGATGCGCGATATCCGGACCGATCTCGTCGAGAGCGGGTACGGGGATATCGAGTGGTCGCTTGAAAAGCTCGCGGAGAAGGGGCTGCTCGACGAATCGCCCGGCGACGTTCTGGCCCGAATCGAGACGACGACGGAACTGGAAACGGCTGTCGATGAGGCGGATCTCGTCATCGAAGCCGCCCCCGAGGAGCTCGCGCTCAAACGCGAACTCTTCTCGGAACTCGAATCGTACACCGACAGACGAACGATTCTGGCGTCGAACACCTCTTCGATCCCGATAACCGATATCGCGGCCGCGACGGAACGGCCGGGACGGGTCGTCGGAACTCACTTTTTCAACCCACCCGTGAAGATGGATCTCGTCGAAGTGGTTTACGGGGAAGAAACGACCGACGACACCGCGGAGACGGCCTTCGAATTCGTCGAGTCGCTCGGGAAGACGCCGATCTACGTTCGGAAAGACGTCCGGGGTTTCGTCGTCAACAGCGTTCTCGGTCCGTTCGGCGACGAGGCCGCATGGATGGTTAGCGAAGGGGACGCCGAGATCCGCGAGGCGGACGCGACGATGGTCCACGAACGGGGCTACCCGATGGGACCCTTCGAACTCTCCGATCTGACCGGCATCGATATCGGCTACCACGTTCGGACGGAGGCCGGTCGTCCCGTCCCGCCGGTCATCGAATCGAAGGTTGAAGCCGGCGATCTCGGCCGCAAGACCGGTGCCGGTTTTTATACATACGAGGGTGGCGACGGACCCGATTACGCCCCCGAAGACGCCTCGGATTCGTTCGATTGGCTCCGGATCGAGGCGAGGATAATCAACGAGGCGTCGAAACTGATCGGCAACGATGTGGCGACGGCAGAGGCGATCGATACCGGCCTTCTGCTCGGAGCCGGGTTTCCGGAGGGCCCCTGTCGCCGGGGGGATGAACTCGGACTCGTATCGGTCCTCGAAAAGCTCGATTCGCTGTACGAGACGACTGGTGCGGACCGATATGAAGCCGCCGAACATCTCCGTGAACTCGTTGATTCCGGGCGGACGGGCGAGGAAGCCGGCGAGGGGTTTTATACATACGACGATGCTCGCGAGTACGCGACGATCGACGTCGAACACCGCGAGGACGGGCTGTTACGGATCGAACTCGACCGCCCGGAACGGCTGAACGCGCTCAGCGAGGAGTTGCGAGCGGAGATCATTCACGTTCTCGAGTCGACCGACGACGGCGAGGTCCGGGCCGTCCTCTTCGAAGGGGCGGGCGATCGGGCTTTCTCGGCCGGTGCGGACATAACGGGATTTTCCGGACGGAAGCCCCACGAAACCGAAGTGACGCGTCTCAACCGGATCGTCGACGAATACCCGAGGCCGACGCTCGCGAAGGTCGACGGGTTCTGTCTCGGCGGCGGCTTCGAACTCGCGCTGGCGTGTGATCTCCGGATCGCGACGACGGATTCGGAGTTCGGCTTTCCGGAGATCGATCTCGGCTTGCTTCCCGGCGGCGGTGGGACGCAGCGCGTGATCCGGATGCTTCCCGAAGCGCGCGCAAAGGAACTCGTCTTCCGCGGCAACCGGATCGACGCCGAAACCGCTTCGGAATGGGGACTGATCAACCGGGCGGTTCCCGGGGCGGAACTCGACTCGACCGTCGAATCCTTCCTCTCGGATCTAATCGGGGGACCGCCCGTCGCACTCAGAATGGCGAAACGGGTAATGAACGAGGGTCGCGACATCGATCTCGATGCCGGCCTCGAGATGGAGGCCCAGGCGTTCGGGCTGGTGCTTTCGACCGAGGACGCGAACGAAGGGACAACTGCTTTCATGGACGACCGAGACCCCCACTTCGAGGGCAAATGATGACCGACCTCTCCGACGACGATATCGCTCGTCTCGAGCAGGAGCTCGAAACGCACGGTCTCTTCGCGTGGTTGAATTTCGCGTTCTCGGAGATCGAACCGGGGCGAGTCGTCTTCGAGGTCCCGTTCGACGAGAAGTTCGCCAACCTCGTCTCGGGAGCGGTCCACGGCGGTGTCACCGCGACGGCGATGGACACGGCCTCGGCGTTCGCGTTGCGCTCGACGTTCGAGGACCCGGTCTCGGCGCAGGTGACGACGACCGATCTCGACGTCCGGTACGTCCGGCCGGCGAACGACGACCTTCGCGTCGAAGCGTCGGTCGTTCGCGCCGGAACGAGCGTTGGCTACACCGAATGCGAGGCGACGACCGTCCACGAGGGCGAACGGAAGACGGTCGCGACCGGCGGCACAACCTACAGACTTTTCAGATCATGACTGACGACAGAGCCGACACGGATGGCGACGGGAGTATCGAACCGAACGGAGAGAACACGAACACCGGCGTCTTCCACCGGATCGAGGAGGGCGATTCCTACGTCACGCAGGGGCGGACGATTACCGACGCCGACGTGATGAACTTCGCCGGCGTCTCCGGGGATTTCAACCACATTCACACCGACGAAGAGCGGATGGCTGATTCGATGTTCGGCGAACGGATCGTCCACGGGATGTTCGTGTTGAGCGCGGCGACGGGGCTCATCTGGCAAAACCGGACCGTCGAAGAGCGGGAAGCGGTCGTCGCCTTCTACGGTATCGACGACCTCCGGTTCCGGGCGCCGGTCTACATCGGCGATACCATCCGCGTCTCCATGGAAGTACTCGAAACCGAGCCGAGAGCCGACGGGCCCGGAAGCGGGACCGTTAGATACGCGATGAACGTCGAAAACCAGGACGGCGAAACGGTGCTGTCCTGCGAGATGATCTCGCTTCTGGACTGAAAGACGCTACAGCGTCTCGCCCCAGTTGCGGCGCTCCGTTGGCCGCTCGGAGAGCGCCATCACGTCCAGCGGCTCTTCGGTCGTCTCGAGGGCCTCGAGCGTGGCCCGCGAACTCGGCACTGTCGAAAAGTAGGTAACCCCTTCCTCGACGGCGACCTCGAGGATGTCCCGATCGCGCGAGAAGATGACGTCGATCTCACCGTCCCGGATCGCGCCGACGAGGTCCTCGAAGTCGTCTTTGGTGTTCACGTCGAAGTGCCGCTCGGCGCCCTCCCACACGTCCGAGATGTCCTCGTTTTTCTGTGACATCTCTCCGAGGGTGTCGAGATCGACGATCGCGGTCCCCTCGGTCGGGATCGCCTTGCCGGTCGCCGACTGGGCTTTCAGATACGCTTTCCCGAACGAGCGGGCCGTCCCCATGACCTCGCCGGTCGATTTCATCTCGGGGCCGAGCCGGGGGTCCGAGCCGGGGAGCCGGTCGAACGGAAGGACGACCTCCTTGACCGAGACGTGTTCGGGGATCTGTTCGTGGGTTTTGAGTTCCTCGAGCGACTGGCCGGCCATGACCTTCGCGGCGAGTTTCCCGATCGGGACGCCGGTCGCCTTCGAGACGAACGGGACCGTCCGCGACGAACGGGGGTTCGCCTCCAGGACGAACACTTCGCCGTCGCGGACGGCCAACTGAACGTTCAGAAGGCCGACGGTATCGAGGCCCTGTGCGATGTCGAGAGTGACCTCCCGGACGCGTTCGAGAACCTCCTTCGAGAGCGACCTCGGCGGGATCATACAGGCCGAGTCGCCGGAGTGAACGCCGGCCGCCTCGACGTGTTCCATGATCCCACCGATCAGGACGTCCTCGCCGTCAGCCACGGCGTCGACGTCGAGTTCGACCGCGTCGGCGAGGAAGTCGTCGACGAGGATCGGCTTGTCGGGGGCGACCCGGGCCGCTTCCTCGATGTACTCCTCGAGTTCCTCGTCGGAGTAGACGACGTCCATCGCCCGGCCGCCCAGCACGTAGGAGGGTCGAACGAGGACCGGATAGCCGATGCCGTGTGCGAGATCGAGGGCCTCGGATTTGCTCGTCGCCGTTCCACCTTCGGGCTGGCTGATTCCGAGTTCGTCCATCAGCGCGTTGAACCGGTCGCGGTCTTCGGCGAGATCCATCGCCTCGACCGAGGTGCCGAGGATCTCACAGTCGAGGTCACGCCGTTCGAGTTCGGCCTCCAGCGGTTCGCCGACGTTGACCGAAGTCTGTCCGCCGAACTGGACCATCACGCCGTCGGATTCGGTCTCCTCGACGATATCGGCGATCTCCTCGGCGGTGATCGGCTCGAAAAAGAGCCCGTCGGAGGTGTCGTAATCCGTCGAGACCGTCTCGGGATTGTTGTTGACGACGTGGGCGTCGATACCGACTTCCCGGAGCGCCCGGACGGCGTGAACCGCGCAGTAGTCGAACTCGACGCCCTGCCCGATCCGGATCGGGCCACCGCCGACCACGACGACGCTTTCGACGTCGCGATCGACCTGTACCTCGCTTGCGTCCCGTCCCGTCGGCGGTTCGCGCGCCGAGTAGTAGTACGGCGTCGACGCGAGGAACTCGCCCGCACAGGTGTCGACCTGTTTGAACGTCCGCCGCGAGGTGCCGGCTTCGACGTCATCGACAGTGACCCCCGAACCGTCCGTTTCGACCGGCCGATCGTCTTGCTCATCGGCCTCCACTGCCTCGGAAGGGATCCAGGAAGCGTGGGTGTCGTTGAATTCGCCGCCCGCCATGGCGGCGATCTCCTGGTTCGTGAAGCCGGCGTCCGCCGCCGCCTCGAACTCTCCGTGTCGGGCGTCCGCTGCGGCCTCGGCGATGCGGCCGAACCGTTCGAGATACCACTCGTAGATCCCGGTTAGCTCCTGGATCTCCTCGAGGCTGTAGCCGCGGTAAAAGGCCTCGAGGATCGCGTAGGGACGGTCCGGCGTGGGGCGTTCGAGATAATCGGATTTCAGTTCGCCATTGTCGACGTCGTTCCAGTCGACGGCGGGATCGTACTCCGAGGAGCGAAGCGCCTTCAGCAGGGATTCCTCGAAGGTTCGGCCGATCGACATCGCCTCGCCGGTCGATTTCATCGCCGGTCCGAGCTCGAACTCGACGTCGGAGAACTTGTCCTTCGGCCACCGCGGGATCTTCGTGACGACGTAGTCGATCGCGGGCTCGAACGCGGCGGTCGTCTCGCCGGTGATCTCGTTGTCGATCTCGTGGAGGCGTTTGCCCAGCGCGACCTTCGCCGTGACGCGGGCGATCGGATAGCCGGTCGCCTTCGAGGCCAACGCCGAGGAGCGCGAAACGCGCGGGTTGACCTCGACGACGCGGTACTCCCCCGACGGCGTCCCGTCGTCGCGCCAGGCGTGCTGGATGTTACAGCCGCCCTCGATACCAAGCTCCCGGATGACTTTCAGCGCGGAGTTACGCATCTTCTGGTGGGCCTCGTCGGGGATGACCTGCGATGGGGTGACGACGGTCGATTCGCCGGTGTGGATCCCCATCGGGTCGATGTTCTCCATGTTGCAGATGATGATACAGGAGTCGTCGGCGTCCCGCATGACCTCGTACTCGAGCTCGACCCACCCGGCGATCGATTCGGTGATCTGGACCTCGTGGTTCCGCGAGAGCTGAAAGCCCTTGCGGGCGATCTCGCGGAGTTCGTCCATGTCGTCGACGACGCCGGAGCCGGAGCCACCGAGCGTGTAAGCCGTCCGGGCGATGACGGGCAGCCCGCCGACGGACTCGACGGCGTCTTCGAGCTCCTCCATCGATCCGATGGTTTCCGAGCGACAGACCGGCTCGCCGATCTTTCGCATGCGCTCGCGGAAGAGGTTCCGGTCCTCCGTCGCGTAGATCGTGTCCAGCGGCGTCCCCATGATCTCGACGTCGTGCGCCTCAAGAACGCCCTGTTCTGCGAGTTCGGCCGTGACGTTCAACCCCGTCTGACCGCCGAGCCCGGCGATGACGCCGTCCGGTTGTTCCTCTCTGATCACTTCGGCGATGGCTTCGGTCGTGATCGGCTCGACGTAGACCTTGTCGGCCATCTCCGGATCGGTCATGATCGTCGCGGGGTTGGAGTTGACGAGGACGACTCGGGCACCCTCCTCCCGGAGCGCTCGGCACGCCTGTGCGCCGGAGTAATCGAACTCGGCTGCCTGTCCGATCTGGATCGGCCCGCTGCCGATGAGCAGGATGGTACGGTCCTCGTCTGACATTACACGATTCGAGCCTGTACAGCGTAATAAGCCCGGCGAAAGAGCACGACCTTCGGCGTCTCGATTCGAATCAGGAACGTCTCGGCGGTCCGAACCCCGCGGGATCGGGTGTGTCGGCAGATATTTGAGCGAGGACCACTGAGATTACTTTACAATGTTAGTCATCCCCGGCGGTGATCCAGTATGACGGACGCGGACGCCGAGTATTTCGGCCGGATCGTCGACGAGGCGGCTCTACGCGAATATCTGACCGACGAGCTGGGCCCGGCCGAGGCGTATGACGTCCGACACCACCAGGAGGGTCACTCGAACGAGACACTGTTCGTCACGTGGGGCGATCGTGAACTCGTGTTTCGCCGCCCCCCACCGGGGGATATCGCCGAAAACGCCCACGACGTGCTGAGGGAGTATCTCGTCATTCACTCCCTTCAACACACCGACGTTCGCGTCCCGAAGACAGTCCTCGCGAGCGACGACCACTCGATCATCGGGAGCGATTTCTACGCGATGGAGCGAGCGGAGGGCGACGTCCTCCGCGACGAGGAGCCCGAGCGGTTCGCGAACCCGTCGGCCAGAGAGAAGATCGGCTACGAGGCGATCGATCGGCTCGCCGAGATCCACCAGGTCGACAACGAAGCGATCGGCCTCGAGGAGGGTGACTTCGGCTATCCGCCCGGCTTCACCGAACGACAGGTCAAACGGTGGTCCGAACAGCTGACCTGGGCGTTCGAGGTCACGACCGACGAGCGATCGGTCGAGGAGCTTTACGAGGTGAAAGACTGGCTGTACGACAACCTCCCGGACGACGAGGAGGCGCCGAGCACGCTCGTTCACGGCGATTACAAGCTCGACAATCTCATGTTCGGCCCCGGCGAGGAGCCGGAAATCGCCGCCATCTTCGATTGGGAGATGTCGACGCTCGGCGACCCGTTCACCGACCTCGGGTGGATGCTGTTTTACTGGCGCGAGGAGAAGGACCCCGAACCGGCGGTTCCGTGGCTCGATCAGCCCTTCATCACCAACGAGGGATATCCGACCCGCCGCGAACTCATCGACCGCTACGAGCGCGACACCGGCTTCGAGTACGAGAACCCGACGTTCTACTGGGTGCTCGCGACCTACAAGCTCGCCGGCCTCGGCGAGATGTTCTTCCGTCGGTATCTCGAGGGTAACTCCGCCGACGAGATGTACCCGAAGATGGAAGAGGGCGTCCCGAAACTCGCCGAGCAGGCGCTCGCCATCATTGACGGCGAAATGACGATATAGGTTCGGAGAACCGTCGGCTTATTTGTCGCCCGAGTCCATCTACGCCCGTATGGATCTCCGGGTCGTCGGCTGGTATCTCGTTCTCGCTGTCGGTATCGGTCTCTCTCTCGCGGTTCTGGTCGCGCTCTCGCGACCCGAGGGGCGCTGGACTCGAACCCTCCGCGAACGGCTCTATCTCGGCGTTCCGTGGGGCACACTCGTCGCCGTTATCGCCGTCGCTGCGTTCTATCTGTTCGTCCAGGACGGCCTCACGAACCCGCGGAACCCGGTCGAGCTCCCGTTTCGGGCCTACAGCTACTTCTATCCGATCGGGATGCTCACTTCGGGGTTCGCACACTCGGGGTTGAGCCACGTCACGAGCAACCTGCTGGCGACGCTCGTCTTTGGCTCGCTCGCCGAGTACGTCTGGAGCCACTACCCGCAGAGTCGTGTCGACCGCGTGCGACGGCTTCGAACCCCACTCACCCGGATCGCCGCCTGGGTCGTCGCGATTATCGCCGTTGGGATCTCGACGTCGATGTTCGGCCTCGGGCCGGTCATCGGTTTTTCGGGCGTCCTCTTTGCTTTCGTCGGGTTCGCCCTCGTCCAGTACCCGATCGCGACGGTCGTCGCCGCGCTCTCGACGCGGATCGTCACACAGCTGTATAGCGCGATCCGGACGCCAGAACTCCAGCAGACCGCCTCCGAGACGTTCTCACAGCCGTGGTGGTCCGGGATCGCGGTTCAGGGCCACGCGCTCGGGTTGCTCATCGGAGCCACCCTGGGGATCGCGCTATTGTACCTTCGGGACGTGCGGCCGAAGCCGGAACACGTCTGGCTCGCCGCGCTCGCCTTCGCCGTCGATCGGGGACTGTGGGCGATCTACCTTCCGGAAGGGTCGGAGACGTTCCGGCTGTTCCGCGCGCTCGGGATGGCCGCTGTCTTCGTGTTGGCCGCTATCCTGGCGAGCGGCGCGACGGCGACCGTCCGGGATCTCGTTTCCACTCCCAGTATCGAGCTCTCTCAGCGCGAACTCGCCTTCGGGATCGTGATCCTCTCGGTTTTCGCAGTCGCGTTCGTCGCTGCCCCCCTGAACTTCTATGCGGTCGATGACCCGAGCACCGGCCTCGAGGACGCCGATCCGGTCGAGATCGAGGATTACACCGTCTTTTACGCCGAAGACGTCGAAAACCAGTTCGTGCCGGCTATTGCGCCACCGGGTGCCGAAAACCGGACCGGCGGCGGCGTCGAATCGAGCGGGCTCATCGTCGTCTCCGAGCGCAGGAACATCTGGTGGGAGGAGGTCTCCGAGCGTCGGCTCGCATCGCGGGGGGCCGCGACGGTCCGTCTCGGCGGGCTCACGTGGAACGAGGACGTCCGGGTGAACCGGACGACCTGGAACGTCGCCGGCGGCAACTCGACGTATCACGTTCGTCTCGGCCGGGCGTCTGTCGACGATCGACCCGTGGTGTTCCGGGCTGAGCCCGCCGACGCCGACGCCGTCATCGACGGTCGGAACGTCTCGATTCGGCCCGTCGAGGACCGTTTCGAGGTCACCGTCTCGCGGGACAACGAAACAATCGAGGCCGCGCCGATCCCCCGGGACAACGAGACGGTGGCTGCCGGTGGCCTGACGTTCGTCCGCGAAGAGCGGAACCTGTTCGTCGAACGCGGCGAAACGAGAGTCAGGATCGCCCAGCGTTCGCGTTGATTCCGGACTGTGTTCCGGTTTCCGGGCCTACTGCCACTCGATCCGGAAGACTTCGGTGTCGATCGATCTGGTGTCCTCCGTGTGGTGATCGAACTGTCTCGGGAGATCGAACTCCGCGGCGAAGGCGTCGGTCACGGTGCCACCGTTGTCGGCGGCGAACGATTCGACGAACGACTCGCTGCCGGCGTTGTGAACCGAATAGGAGACCGTCGCGATCTCGGCGGCGGTCTCGAGGAACCCTCTGTCGGCGCCTTCGTTGCCCGACTGTGCGCCGAACGGGGGGTTCATGAGTACCGTCGTCGATCCCGTGGGAGAGAAGGGGGCGGCCGTGGCGTCGCCCCTGACCCACGCGACGTCGGTCATCGCGCCCACGCGGCGTTCGTTCTCCCGTGCGGTCGAAAGCGGCGCGGGGTCGATATCGAGTCCCACCGCCCGTTCGGGCCCCCGGAGCGCCGCACCCAGCGCGAGCATCCCAGTTCCACAGCCCAGATCGAGCACGGTCCGTCCTTCGATATCATCGCGGAGGTCGGCGATATGAACGATATGTGCCGCCAGATCCGGCGGGGTGTGGTACTGTTCGAGCGGTGCGCGCGGGTCCTCGAACCCAGCCACGACTGCGAGCTCCTGTGCCAATCGCCGTCGGGTCGCACCGGTCATCACCTGAGATACTTCGCGAGCATACATATAAATTCACGTATTACTATCGGTAATTTATACGGGCTGTGAACGGACAGTAGGTTCTTTTCGCCGGCCCCACAACGACCGGCCATGGAGTGTCCTCGCTGTGAAGCCACCCTCGAGCGGTACACGCTCGGGGACCGATCGGCGGTCACCTGCGGCGCGTGCGGGTACGCTTCGGTTCCGGTGGACCACCACGGCGAACCACAGCTCGTCGAGACGTGGACCGAGGCGCTCTCGAGGGTTCCGGACGCCGCCCGGATCGAATCGGTGACGGTCGAGACGGCGAGCGACGATCCGGCCCTCGAGCTCGTTTTCGAGTCGCCGCCCGACGGGGATTCGAACGACGCTGAGCCGACGACGGTCCGCGTCGAAGAACCCGATCCGGCGCTGGCCGCGGCGCTCGAGGCGGCCGCGGACGACGACGAACGGTTCGCCTGTGACGTCTGTGGCCGGGTCTTCGACCGACGTGAGCAGCTCTACGGCCATCTCGCGGTCCATACGGGCGACGATACGGAGGTTTCGTGAACGTCTACGCGATTAGTTAAAGCCCCCGCCACGACGGTCAGTTCCCGTCTTCCGGGATCGACTCGTTCGTTTATGTGATCCGACGACGAACGAGAGTACACATGTACGACGACATACTGATCCCGACCGACGGAAGCGACGGCGCACTGAAAGCGTTCGAACACGCACTCGAACTCGCCGAGATGTACGATTCGACGGTTCATCTCCTCTACGTGGTTGAGCCTATCCACACGGCGGACGTCGGGACCGAACAGGTCCTCGACGCGATGCGGGCGGAGGGCGAACGGTCCCTCAAGGAGTTAGCCGACCGAGCCGAACCGAACGGTGTCGAAGCCGTCACCGAAGTGCGAATCGGCTCTCCCCACAGGGAGATCCTCGAGTACGCCGACGAGGAAGGGATGGACCTCATCGTGATGGGAACGCACGGACGCACCGGGTTGAGCCGGCATCTGCTCGGCAGCGTCACGGAGAAGGTCGTCCGGATCTCCGAGACACCCGTCCTCACGGTCCGTCGCGACGAGGCGGAGTGATCCCCGAAAGGGCTTTGATCGGCCGCCGACATCCGAAAGTGAGTGTTCTCCGTACTGGCCGTGGCGATCTGGCTTTTCGCCGTGACCCATGTGGATACGCTCGCCGTCCTCGTAGCGTTCTGTACCGACGATACCTACCGACTTCGTGAGATTCTCGCCGGCCACTACGTCGGATTCGGCGTCGGAGTCGCCGGCGCGATCCTCATCGCGGTTGTCACGGCGGACTTCCTCCAGGGGTGGGCGTTCGTCCTCGGGTTCGTCCCAATAGCGCTCGGTTTCCGGGGGTTATTGCGACGCCGTACTGCTGATACGACTCTCGACACCGGCGGCGTTCCCGGACCGATCGGGCGGTTCACCGTCGTCGGCAGCGTCGGAATCGGACTGAGTGGCGAGAACATCGCGCTTTTCGTCCCTTTCTTCGTCGCACTGTCATCCGTCGAACTGGCAGTCGTGGTGGTTCTGTATGTTCTCTGTGCCGGCGTTCTGTTCGTTCTCGCATTCGCACTGTCCAGATGGGCGGTCGCCGTCGGGCCGCTGCCGTGGCTCGACCGGTGGCTCGTGCCGTTGATGCTGGTCCTTGTCGGGAGCTACGTTGTCGTGACCGGATGGCTCGCGCTCTGATACGTATCGCTGTCCGTCTTAAAAAGTATCACAAACCTTCCGGACGCAGTCTACTTCCCGTGTTCGGCCTTCCGTGCCAACATCACGGAGCTCGAAGCCGCCCGCCCGACGCCTTCGGCGACCGATCCAACGAGTTTTCGCCCGAGGAACGGGTCCCGCGTCGCCCCAAGGACGGTGAGATCGTGACGTGCGGTTTCGTCCGTAATCGCCCCGGCGACGTGGTCGCTTCGGAGGAGCGTCGAATCGACATCGACGGCGGTCCCTTCGAGCCGCGACGAACTGTCTGCGAGAAGGGCTTCCGCCTCCGATTTAGCCGAACTCGAGGCGTCGGGATCGAGGACGTACAGCAGCCGAACGCTTGCGTCCCGTTCGGCAGCGATCTCTCCGGCCGTATCGACGGCCAATTCGGCGTGTGGCCCCTCCGAGACCGGGACGAGAACCGAGTCGATCTCGCGGGACGGCCGCCGGATCCGTTTGACGATGACGTCACAGGGTGCGTCACCGAGGATTCGATCGAGGAAGCTGCCGAGCACGATGTCCCGACGTCGGGGGCGGCCGCGCCACCCGGTGAGCAACGTCCCTGCGTCGTGATCGTCGACCGCGCTGACGATCCCTGTCGCGACGTCCCGAGCGTAGCGGATCCGCGAGTCGACCGGAACGCCGGCCTCAGTTGCCTGTTCGACCGCGTCCTCGAGGAGTTGCTCCTCTGCTCCGTCGTTGAGCAGGCTGTCACCCTCAGAAAGCGGTAGCTGTGGTGGCACTTCGACGACGTGGATGACGACGATCCGTTCCGAGCGCGCCTGTGCGATATCGATGGCCGAATCGAGCAGGCGATCGACCGTTTCCGGGTTCGCGACGGGGACGAGTACGGGTCCGTTCGCTGCGGTATCCGTCATGGGTAGTTCCTCTCGTGAGCGACGTTTCAACGCTTCGGCTCGAAGCTGTTACCTCCTGACGTCGATCAGTCCTCGGCTTCCGCCTCGGATTCAGCTTCCGACGCCCCGGATTCCTCGCCGCCCTCTTCGGTACGGGAGGCGACAAGGGCTCCTCGGGCCACGCTGTACAGCGGCTCGTTGGCCTTCCGAACGTCGCTGATCGAGAAGGGGATATCCGCTTTCCCGATCCGTTCCTCGAAGAGCTTCTCGAAGCCCGGCGGGCTCGATGTGCCTCCGGTGACGACCACCGGGACGTCGAGGCCCTCCTCGACGTCCTCCTCGTTGACTTCCCGAGCGATGTTCTCGATCACGTAATCGAGGAGGTTGTCGTAGTAGATCGAGAGCGCCCCCTCGACACCGCCGGCGTCGGTGGTGAAATCGAGCCGGAAGTCCTCTTCCTTGATCGAAGTGACCTTGTCGACGTTCTCGCCGGTGGCGGTGGCGGTCTGTTCGTCGATCCAGTCGCCACCCCGGGCGACGGAGAACGTCATGACCGGGACGGCGTAGTAGGACAGACAGACGTTCGTCATCCCGGCACCGAAGGAGATACCCAGCCCCGTGAAGTTGTGATCGGCTAGCTCGGAGTAGATGACCGCCATCCCCTCGTTGATCGGTTCGGGATCGTACCCGATATCGCCGAGGAACGACTCGAGCGTCTTCTGGTGATACAGCGTCGAGAGATCCGAGTCGATCGGATCCGCCGGCGTCGAAAAGTAGACCCGCTCGTTCGGACGGTCGGGCTCGCCGATGACCTGCTCCAGAATGAGCTTTATCATCGGGATGGCGGATTTCTCCTCCGAGGAGAGGATCCCGTGTTTCATCGGTCGGCGGGTCTCTTCGTTGAAGATGTTCGCGAAGTTCAACGCGTCGTCACCGACGACGTAGACGTTGTCGTCTTTCCGAATGTGGAGGACGTCCGACCGGCTGAGCATTCGCTCGGCCATGTCGCTGTACTCGATTTCGACGAACGAGTTGCGCTGTGATACGAAGACCGTCTCGCTGCCGTCTTGTTGGGCCGAGACGATGTTCATCGTCCCGACGTCAATGCCACGGGCCATACAGATTCAGCCGTTCGTGAGCTATTAAAACTACTCCCCGAACATCGCTCCGGATCGGGGAAACGATGTCAGCGATCAAAATATGATTTGACCTGTTCGACGAGCCCCGACGAGCCCGCTCCCTCCTCTTTCTTTTTCTGTTGCTCGCGGAGCTCCTTGAGCGCGGCCGCCTGATCGTCGACGCCGCTTCCGCTGTCGGTTCGTTGCTCACCGCCTTTCAGTCCCTGCAGCGCGGACAGCTGGTCGTCGATGCTCGAGGAGCGGTGGACCTTCGCCGATGACTGATCGAGTGACTTCCCCTCCAGCTCGTCGTCCGGTGTGATCTGTAGCCGCTCGGTTTCGACCTGCTCGATACCGCCCCACGAGATCTCCGTTCCCGACATCGCCTCGTCGATGTCCTGTTGAACCTGCGCTTCCGTCATTTCGGGGTCGGCGCTGTCGGTCGCGGTGGCTCCACCTTCGTTGGCTGGCTCCCCAGCTCCAGCACTGGCGCCAGCACCGCCCACGCGTTCGATATGGTACCCGACCAGAGCTGATCCCGTCGCCGCGAGGATACTGATCAGGCCAACGGCGTACACCGTAACGCCGTGGAGGCTGTAATCCGGCGTTCCGTGGTTCCAGTTCGATGGATACACCGCCACGAAGAACGCGATCGCCGCGATGACGATCGCCAGCCCACCGCCGGCGACGTACATCGATCGCCGATCGGCGGGAAGCAAAACGACGACCGCGACGAGGATCAGCGGGAGGCCGATCGCCCCCATCGCGAAGGCGATCTCCCGGATCCAGAAGACGAGCCCGTCGAGGAACGCTCGCTCGATGATGAACAGGAACAGCCCGACGAGCCCCAGCCCGAGACCGCCGAAAAACAGCGCGAAGCCGAGATAGACGTCCGTCCGCCGGTCCGGCTCTCCGATGTACGACCGGTACAGTTCGACGAGACGGTCCTCGTCGGCGGTGTCGGAGGTTGACATCGGACTACTCTTTCGGCCCAAACCCTATGATTGTTTGGCCTACCGATTCCCGACGCAGCCGACCAGTCACCACGTCCCGTGGAACGTGTCGAACTCCAGGCTATCGAGCGGTTTCTCGCCGATCGCGATCTCGTACTCGCCGGGCGTGAGCATCGGCTGTTTGAACTGCGGGCCGTCGTCCGTCGTGATCCGCGGACAGCCCGTGTTGACGTAAGCGTCGAATCCGAAGTTCGTCAACCGGTCGGGCGTCACTTCGTCCATCGTCAACAGGTAGGCGTTGTCGTTGTTCTCGACGATCTCCTCGGCGATCTCCCAGCGACCCTGTCCGATCTTCGTACAGAAGACCACGCCCCATTCCTCGGCGTCCATCGCCCGGTGGACCGCGCCGTAGCGCTGTTTCATGAACTTCTCCGTGTCGGCGATCGTTACCACGTTGTTGACCGGATCCGCGATGATCACCTTCTTGTCGGGGTGTTCCATCGCCAGTCCGAGCGGGTGGAACTTCCCGCCGCCCACGTAGAGGATCTGCTCGGCGTCGACGTCGGCTGAAGCGTAGTTACAGCCCAGCACCTGCCCCTCGTGGGTCAGTCGTTCGTCGCCGCGACGCGTTTCGACGGTGTAGCCGCGGTCCTCGAGCCACGAACGCATCTCGTCGAACTTGTTCATGTGTTGGGCCGTCGTCACGAGGCCGACGGTGTCGTCGACGTCGGGATCGGACAGCTCCGAAAGCGACTCCTCCATGATCGGCGTCACGTCGACGTTCGAGAACAGCGGGACGTAGATGATCTTCTCTGATTCCTTCATCGGGGAGTGTCCGAAGTGGACGAAGACGTCCGTTCGGCGCATCATGTACGTGTCGAGATCGCAGGCCCCGTAACAGGGCTGTCCGGAGATGAGGACGTTCGTATCCTCGGGAAGAAGTCTCCGAAGGTCGTCGGTGACCCGGCCGGCACGGCGTTTCAGCCCTTCCGGGAACTGCAGTCCGACTTTCTTCGCGTTGCGCTCCTCGACGGCTTCGACGATCCGGTCGAGTTCGTAATCCCAGGTCCGTTCGTGTTTGAGCGCCATCCCCGTGTTCCGGAGGTCACCCTCCGTCCGTCCGGCGTCCGAATCGTGACTCATTGGCCACCGTTGGGCGCCGTCGCGTAAAACGGCCGCGTTTCGGGAGTCTTCGGCCGGACCGCCTCGGGCGACCTCACGGCGGGCGATTCTCAGACGCGGGACGGCTCCATCGGATCTCAATAGACGACCGAACGTACGACGTCGCCGACACAGCGGCCGGTCCGACGAACCGCTCGTCTTTTAGTTCGGGGCTGTCCAGATACGCTCATGACCGTTCATTCCGACTGGGGCGATTGGCTTCCGACCGCCGTCGCCGAAGCCGATCCGGACGGCCTCGAACTCTGGTATCTCGGCTGCAACGGCTTCGTGCTGAAAGCCGCCGACGGAACGACCGTCTTCATCGACCCCTATCTCGGGACCGGCGATCCACCGCGGACGGTTCGGATGATCCCGATCCCGTTCGACCCGGCCGACGTCGTCGAGGCAGACGCAGTGCTTGCAACCCACGAACACACCGACCATACCCATGGTCCATCACAGGCGCCGATCCTCGAGG
>LKMJ01000171.1_pt1 | contig 42642 bp, 55 predicted proteins | sample 643391 | NCBI WGS metagenome assembly LKMJ01 (sample SAMN04112250, study PRJNA286221) | soda lake metagenome | biome: soda lake; feature: Kulunda Steppe; material: water; isolation source: sample PL-Br10 brine of Picturesque Lake | place: Russia: Kulunda steppe | collected 2010-07 | reverse complement strand
GTTTCTTCAACAGTCTTAATTGCATCCCAACCTCCATCTAATAATTCTTTAATTCGTTTATCCACAGTACCTTCAAATAATCTGAATCGGGAAAATTCAATTACTTCTTTTGGATTTTTACCAGATAGTATATCAATATCATCTACTCTGAAATTACCATTACAGTATTCTTCAATACTATGAGGATAATTCTTAGCAAAATCTGAATCGGATGTAATTTCTATACTTGCGTAACTCACATATTCTACGGTATTATCGTCATTAATACAATATTGTTTAATAGCATTTTTTGCAATTTCCGTAATTCTATCATTAAATTCTTGTTCAGTTAATTTACAATCCATAAAGTATATTTTTTGCGTTAAAAATATAAACATTTCGATTTAAAAATATCAAATTTATATAAAAACAGATAGGTAATGTATATAAAATTTATTTAATATATAAATACGTAAAAATTACACATATTATTTACATAATCCTAACATTAAAGAACATGTAGATAAAAATTTAGATATGAAATATAACTATATTATAAATAATATAGAAGATATTATAGGTGAAAATGTTGATTATAATAAATTAGTAAATATAACAGATTCTTCTCTTGCCGCAGAAGACCTTAAAGAATCAGGTATAATCGAAGATACAAAGACGAAATTTTATCGTATAACTTTTTATTATGATGAAAAAAATTTAGCCCAATGTGATTATATGTTATTTACTAATGAAAATATCGGATATATTTCAGATGTAGATATTCATAAGGATATACGTGGAAATGGAATTGGGACAAAAGTTAGAAAATATGCAATTGAAGATTTAAATGTTGATGAGATATATTCTTACCCTACAAATAACATAATTAAACATATTTGTCGTAAACAAGATTTTGAACCATCAAAAGTAGATAAATCTTGGTATGTGAAAAGATAAATTATACGCGAGGATTTTGACCAATAAGCCATGGGTTATTTTTACATGCTTCAGCAAGCATATCTGGCATACAAGTCAAATCTCTAGATACTTGTTTTATAATAGGATGAATATCTAGTCGTGTTAATTCCTTTTTAATATCATTCATAATATTACCTTCTGCATTTTGAATAGATTTAATTCGATTAAATGCATAATGACTATCTGTATGAATGGTACATTCTGCGTCTTTTGGTAAAGATTTCAATGCAGCTAAAATCGCATAACATTCTGCAATGTTATTATCTTGGATATATTCTGGTGTAGGGAATCCTGCACTATACATTCCACCATTTGAACCAAGGACAACAAAACCAATTGATGCTTTATTGTAAATTTCCCACAATGATGCATCTGTATATATTGTGTATGGTCCTTCGGGAGATTTTTCAGGTTTACACATATATCGTTCATCAAATCCGAATAAAGATGCAATCTGCCATAATTGGTTAACGTTTTTCCATTCTTTTGTATGTGTATACTTATTGTAATAATAGTCTTCTTCAACATCTATATTTATATCACTTGACATGAAATCAAGAATCGAATTAATATCTTCGTTATTTGTATACAGTGTTGTATCTGAATTACAATCTTGAAGTATTTGGGGGAGAATATCTTCTGCTGTTTTATGGTATGCTTGTCCAATAGACGCAAGACGCTCGTGCGTACTTTCGTATGGAATAATTTTAGTTCCGTCTTTCAGAAGACCAATTCCTCTGTATTTACCACCACTAACGCCTTTTACAATATATACGGCTTTCATACTACAATATATAATATCTATTCACTTAATATTATTCATTATGTTTTTAATGGATATATTTATATACTATTAATTTAATAAAAATATATACTAGTATAATATAAATCTTTTAATAAAAGATTTTTTAATTAATTTTTGTTTAATGTGCTTATCAATATTTATAAATGTAATAATATATGTAATTCCACCTAATAATATAATCCATGAGAGCGTCAAATAATGTGTTGTATCAAACGATAAATAAAATGGTAGTATTACTATAGACATAGTGCAAGCACTTTGAAGTTGTGTTTTTATTTGATATGGATTATATGAAACATTACATAGTATTTTGATAAAATGCCGTAGTATTATAAATCGCATAGTTTCCGCTATTATTATACTTGGTATAATTCCAAGTAATCCAAATTGAGATAAGAATAAAATAGAACATAATATTCTTATTAATATACTTACAATTATACTACGCGTAACAAATGATGGTTTATTATATCCATGAATAAATTCTGATAAAACATTACTATGCGTATATATAATATAATATATAGCTCCTGCAATTAAAATTGGTGCTCCAGATATAAATTCTGAACCATATAAGAAACTAAGTAAATCCTCTGAAATGAATATAGCACCAAATAATAACGGAACGGCAAGAGAACTAGAATACGGTGTAATATTATTTACGAGATGTTTTATAGGTTTATTTTTCGACCGGTCTTGACTTACGCGAACAAGAAGAGGTCTTTCAATGGCATATCCTACATACTTTGACGGTTTTATAATTCTCATTGTTGATTCATATATACCTACCGCTGCAGGAGAAACAATAAATCCAATTAATAATGTATCAAATTTTATATACATATCTTTTATTGATACGGAAATAATACTCCATCGTGCAAAGTCTGTAATAGGTTTAATAAACGTTTTTTCTGGTTTTGAAAATGATATTGGTGTGAAAAGTAATAAATAAAATATAGCTATTATCGTAGATATAATAGTACCTATAATTAATCCTCCTACGCCAAAACCTAATAACAGTAAAGAAATCTGAATTATTGTTTCTAATATACCTTTCCATGCATCTACCATTACAGATTCTCCCGGTTCTCCTAATCCACTATAAATTCGACCAAGTAACATATAAATACAAAAAAACGGAAATAAAAATATAGTGAGATATACTATCGAATCAGACGGTGTATTAACTCGTAAAATATATAAATTTTGATATAGATATATTGCTAGCACACTTATAAGCAAAATATATAATCCAATCATAATAATACCAACAGAATTATATTTATTTTGTTTGTTATCAACACTACTATTTATACGTTCAATAGCTATACCAAGACCTTCACCGGGTTTGGATGCTAATGTTGCAAAAGCATGTGCAATATAATACAATCCTAGTCCTGTGGCTCCAAGTATATTCGCATACACAATAATACCAACAAATCCAGAAAAAGCGGCTATAAATTTTCCTATGAAAACTTTTTTTCCTTCAGATGATAAACTCACAGAACTCATATATAACTATTAAGTATATTAAAGTATTTAGTAATACAGGTGAATTTGTTGTCAAAAAACATATACGGTTTATATTCACTTATATAACTATATGGATAATATCATCTCAGATGATACTAAAAAACACGTAGAAGAAATTGCAAGAGATTCCATCTATGAATTGAAACCTATCTGTGAAAAATGTTGGTCTGAAAATATAGATGACCCCCTAGGTTCAAAATCAGATACAAATACATCTTGCAACAAGTCTATGGAAGCTATCGTTAATCATATTATTGATACTACCGAAACATTAACAAAAGAGGATTTCACAACGATTAAATCAAAACTTAGTTCGTTATTTTATGAAGATAGAAACAATCTTATTAATGAATCGGATAAACTTATACAAAATGAATTAAAATGCACTTATTGTTTTGAAGATAGAATAACTAATGATAATGAACTATCCATTTTATTAGAAGATATAGAGGGAAAATCTAAACATTTATTTGGACGAGAAAATAATCAATGGAGGTGAACTACCTCACCTTACTCGTTCGTCCTAACAGACTCACTCCTTGAGTCTTGCCCTCAATTTAGATAAAATCAAAACTTATATTAAATATAAAGATATATAAAATATATGGGAGTATATGATTACGTTTTAATCGAACCTGATGTTGAACTGCCTAACTATGAATTAGATTCGCCTCAAAACGCTATTACATGGCAGACAAGAGCTTTCAATGATAGAGCGTTCCGATTACACTGTCTATCCAGTGATGGACATCTATACCGTGCTACACACTTCTATGAAGATACCGGACTTACAGAATCACATGGTGAAAAAGGTGTTCAAACATTCATTGAAGGGTTAGATGAAAATAGAAGTATTATGGATAGACCAGAATTTGATTGGTTTATAGTGAGATATAATGATTCACTTCGTGTAACAAGCCAAACGCAAGATAATACGCATCAATACGATATTGATTTCGAGAACAAAAAAGTATCTAAAATAGAACGTGTGTTAGATAATTTTTAAGTCAAAACAAAACACTTAACCACTAAAAAATATATTTAAATATATGTCTATTGGAAAATCCCTAACAATCAATACTTATGACCCTATTATTGTAAGTTCTCATGAAGAAATTAAAGAATATACACCTGTGGATTCTATTTCTCTAAATAACGTGAAAAATATAAGTGTTGTTGAAAAAACATATATTCCTTACAGAATTAGAAACGAACTTAAATACGAATATTCAACATTACAAGTTGAATTTATGGATGGACGTGAAAAAACTTACAAAAATAGTCATGTTGACGGTTTATTAGATATTGAGCCAGATATTGAAGTATATGTTATTCCTGATATTTCGGATTCAGATTGCCGTCACAAAGTTGAAAAATATATGGCATGGTCTGTTTGGGAAAAAACAAGTACGGACAGTTGGGGAAAAGAACAAAAAATAGTTCAATTCCAACATGAATCTAAAAATAAATACAGTGTTATTGAATATACGCCTATGAATAGGGGTGTTATGGCTAAATTTCCTGATGGTGAAATAAGAAAATATAGAAATTTTGATAGACATAGTTCATATTATACCGAATGTGAAGATTCTTATATCGAATCTAATTCCGATACATTTGACCTATCAACATCACAAGGGATGATTAAAAATGTTATAAATGTTTTATCAACTGAAAATCTAGATTATACTGTACAAAAAGAAACCGGGGAATATATTCATGTAGATAAAATATATGACGCGGAAGGTAGTTTTTATACTGTTTGTTTAGAAAATAATCATTCAATGCATCCGATGAAAAATATTGAATCATATATTAATACTATAGGTGTATTTGAAACTGAAAATGAATATGTTATATTAGGAAATCCAAATCATGCAGGTGTTCACGGTGGACCAAAAAGACATCAAATAAACAAATCAAACGTTCATAATATGCACCTTAAAAAACCAAACGGAGATATTGTTAACTCTATTTCGAATATTAAGTAGTATATTACCAATGTTTTTCTGCGGTTGGTCGTATATGGAAGTCTTCAGAAATCATCCCTTGTACATCAAAACCTCTTGCCCGTTGATAACCCGCGTATTCTTCAAGTAAGTTTATTTCTCCATTATTATTTTCATATACATTTCCCCAACCTTGATACGTATCATCTGTAACATATATCGCAGCAGCTTTATCAATGAAATCAAATTTTTCAAAATATTTTTTAATATATTTTTCTTCTAATATATCTAATTTAACATCACCAAACATAATTGTAATATAGTCATGTTGAGGTATATTTTCTTCACTCCATTCTTCCTTCGTAAAATCATATATAACTTGTTCACGAGTACGTGGTCTTGAAGAAGCTTCTTCAATTCTTTTTTGTGGTTCTGTAACTCTAAATGTAATATTAGTCCAAGCCCAACTCATAATCTTTCTTAAATCTGTTCAAACTTATATCTAACTATTTCAACGACGTTTACCTTTTGATATTTGTTGCCCATCAAAATAAGGAATACGCAGTTCATCTCGATTGATACAATCACAATTTAAACATAACTTACCTTTTAATTCGCCTTCTTTATTATACAATAATTCTAATTCCGTATTATAACAATTAAAACAAGTATCTAAATCCATATTTTATATAAAAATTGTATGCATATAAAATTTTACCTTATATTTTTACGAACACACAGAAAAATAATTACGGTTTTTTAATTAGGACTGAACAATACGGAATACCCAAAGTGCGGCAATGATAATCCATGCCGGAGCACTAAATTCGAATAGTGGGCTAAAGAACACGATTGGGAAGGCGAACACATTCAGTGTGATTACCATGAATACTTCAGCCATAAATTTAGCTGACCATCCAATCAAATATCCTGCGACCGCAATGCTGGATGTCAGAACTGCCACCCATTTGATGGATGCGCTCATTTTGGATTTGAATTTCGTTACTTGTTTTCGTTTTAGATTACCTGTGAGTTTATACATCATAAACAACGCAAGCAGTGCAATTGAAATCCACGAGGACGCCATAATATACCATGCAAACCATGGTTGAGATTCAATAATCCCAAGGAATGGTAGAGTAAGTGAGAACACATTAAGATAAATGAGTCCCATATATAGAGCAACACTTTCCATTGCAAGTTCTCCTGTAACGAATAGGCTAAGACACGACGCCGTGATAATTACACTCAGTAATGAGATGATGGTGTATCGGTAGACTTGCATATCATGACCAGTAAACATCTTATCGGCTGAAGATGTGAAGTCACTGGGGTCGAATTTGTAGTTTGTTCTGCTTGCGTGATTGTTTTCAGAACTCATTGTTCTATATATTGATTGTAGAGTTGTACTATTAAGTATTTTGATGTGGATTGGTTATTAGGAAATCAAAATGATTATATATGTATACGACAAATATTAGTATATGCGCTTAGACATTTTCCGTCGTACGAAAAAATACGCAGAAAGTAATGGATATTATACGCGCGTTCCTGTGCGCATCAATAGTTTCGTATTAGTTGAAAATATAAAGTCTAAAGTTGTATATCAAACAACATCACAAAAGTTCTGTGATGATGGTCCAATTCTTCAAGTTGTTATATATAAGCACAACAATAATAATTGGGGTATTAATATTAAACAAGGTGGGATTAACTCATCATATCTTCATACGGATAATTTATCAGAGGAAAAATTATCTCGTAGGCGAGCATTTTGGCACGCATGTCAATACATGAAAGGAAAAGAATTGAATCATAAAGAACGTTACTCTAAAACATATCAACACAGTAACAAAAATGTTACTATTTTTGAAGCGGATTCTTTCTTTGAAAACGGTAATGCAATTACAACAGACCCATTTGGAGAATTTTTAAAGTGATATATTATTAAATAAAAATTTAATTACTCAGCTTCAAAAACAAACCAATCGCCGTAATCTCCATTACTTAATCGTAAACTTCCATTGTTCTGAGAAACAAGACTTTGAAATTTTTCTGCTTTTTCTCTACTTGTAAATGGTATAGCCATACTTCCCCATTCATGCTTATTTTGATGAGCATTAACAGCAATATACTCTTTTGTTGTATTTTCTTCAAGAAATTCAGCTACTTCTTTTGGTTGACTATTTCCGACAACCCCTGTTATAATCTCTACACCTTCAATTTTCGAACAATTAGGTGTTTCAAGATTATATACTCTACTTACGCCACCAAATTCAAACCATTCAAGTACATCATTAGGAATTTCTTTCATACAATATAAGATTATAGTTTTATATTAATAAATTCTTTTATTTGAAATTTATATATTATAAATCTAAATCGTAGTTCTTAAGTACAAGTGTACCATACACTATATTGTCGTAAGAGCAAGCGTAGCCAAGTCAGGCCAACGGCGATGCACTTAAGATGCATTCTCATAGGAGTCCGTAGGTTCGAATCCTACCGCTTGCATTTAAAAAATTATTTACTATATTATTATAGTAATATTACTATTATTAAATACAAATAATACTATTTATAAATAATAATATTATTAAAATATAATTTCAATGAATTACCACTCGCTCCTTAGAGACTTAGATTCAAAGATTTAAAATTTCGAAAGGTTGTGGTGGAATATACATGTTATGTAAAAATTACAGGAAATGAAGCCCGCCATATTACTGGTAGGAAAATTCAATATAACAAAAAAGATTTTTGGAGGCTGTGTAGGAATATATTCTATACGTAAAAATAATGTATAATATTATTTTTATAGTAAAAGTTATCATGTACGCGTATGAAAAATCAATGCAAAACTATAATAAAATAAAATAATTATCATAATTCCCATAATAACGGAATTTAGACCGTAAGATAAATTTACAATTGCTGTCATGGTTTCATTGCTCCACGGAGACATTATACCATCTAAATAAGCTGTAATACCATATAACATACTATATCCTGAAAAATATAAAAAAGATTTATTTCTATTAGCTATATATTGTCTATGTTTCGTATTAGTCTTATTTATACGATTTTTCAACCATTGTTTATAATCTGTTGGATTAATCAATGCCCATTGGTTAGTTTTATCATAGGATATAATTTCCATGTTATCATCTACATCTTGCCGGTTCACAATTATAACACGCCCTAAATCTGCAAGTTGTTTTGGGTCTCCACCCCCTTTTTCTTCAATAAAACGAGCAATTGTAGAGGATTCAGAATTAACACACAAAGGAATATTTATTTCCCATGATAAGTCCAGTTCCGTAAAAATACTCAATTCAAATGTTGATTCATTAATACTATTTATATTTTTTATATTTCTAGTCATACCAACATCATATTTATTTTTTGACGGAGATTTTTTATATTCATTCCATAATAATAATGTTTTTAATGATTCAGATTGTGCGTATTTATTTAAAAATGAATAATTTTTATTTTCTATATATTCAATATCGAATATATATTCATCTTGTTCAAATCCACATTTATTCATTTCAGAGTTAAATACAATATCTATTTCCTGTGTGTTTGAATTTAAAGAGTCGAATAATAGTGTAACTGCTGATGACCATTCTTTATTAAGTCTACATTTAATTATATATTTTTCTTCTGCAACATCAATTATAATACCAATCGTTTCATAATCAATATGTTTAATATCTTTGACTACAACTGTTGTATATGTTTCTGATTCGATGGTTCTTCGCTTAAAATACGTATCTGAAACATTTTCGGATGTGCGCATTATAATATTATAGGTATAACAAAGTAATTAATTTTGCCCAATTTTCATTGTAGATATAAATTTAATAAATTATAATTTTTATTATACTACAAATATAGTATTTACTAAAGTTAAAATAAATTAATTTAATATTTTATTTGATTATAACTAACTTTTGGATTTAGGTATGGTACTTGTTTAACAGGAACATCGTACGAATCAGGATTAACAATTTCATCTCCAAATTTATTATATTTACCAGCATATTCTTCATCGTATACATAATAAGATAGCATCGGTGTTGTTTTAATTACTTGTTCGTTTTTATCATACCATGCATGTCCAACATCATGATTCCAACCCAAATTGTGTCCGACTTCATGCATAACGGTTGCAAGAGGGTCTAATTTATTATTCAATACTTGCACATCATCAATCGTTGTACTTTCATGTCTAGCTAGTGTATAAGCATTAAAAATCATAGATGTGTTTTTATGATTTGAATCACAAATATTACAAGTTGTTGCAACACCATCTACATTATTTTTAACCTTCACATTACTAAGTAATATATTAGAATGTGTTGATTTATTCTCTTGTAAAACTTTGCTATTGAAATAATCGTCCCATAGTTCATACGCTTCAGATGATTCTTTTTCTGCGTACGCTTGTAGTTCCACAGGATTTTTTACAATATTAATATTTATATTCTTATCTATAATAGATAATTCTTTTTCAAGATAATTTTTACAAAGTTTCAATGTATGACATTTGCCGTTAATAGATTCATTTATTTGTTGTAAAGATGACGTTTGGAATATGGAAATATTAATATTCTCTGTAGTTAAATTTGAATTTATATTTTCAGAAACGTGTTTATCTATACATCCACTCAAAAGAGACGCTGAAATTGCACTACCAAATGCGCCCATAAGTTTGCGTCGGGATGTACCGTCATTTTCCGTCATACATTATAATTATAAATGTATTGTATAAAGTTTTTTGATTTGCTTTTAGAAATATATAATACACATTTGGAAATAATAAACATATATTTAACATAGTATAATATATAATTATATATGAGATGGAAATATTTAAAAGATTTAAAATACCCTGCATACCCACCATCAGAACACAATAATAAGCCTGTTAGAAAATCATATTTGAAATCAACGGCCTATATTACAATCGCATTAAATGAAGCTAATATACAACATAACCGTGATGATTTAGTTGCTATTACTTCAGAAACATATATTAATGATTTAGATATTCAAGATGATTATACAACCAAAGAATACTTATTTGATGCTCAATTAGAGATTAAAAATATTATTTCAAAATTAGATAATAAATATGACCTAGATAATTTAGATAAGGTAAATGATTTGAGTAATTCAGATGTAGATTACTTAAATAATTTTGTTACAGACCTTAATCATGTTCATGAAACGATTTCTATGTCAATTAATTAATTTTTGAAAAAGTATTTTCTTGTACTGCAGATAAATCCGAAAACTATATAGTATGGATTATGTTAGTAAACAGTATGATGTATAACTCAAAAATAAACAATACAAATTTATCTAAAGACAATATTGAAGGTATAATTATAGATACACAGGATACAATGAAATTTTCTGGAGACTTTGAATGGATTAATAATGTAAATAATAATGGATATATCACAAGTGGTTATTCAATTATTATACCATATACGCGCGAATTGAATAAAAAGAAAGATATTCATATGGGCAATTCTGTAAATTATAAAGTAGATAAACTTATGAGTGAATTATCTGATTTTTATATTATTGGACGTGCTAATAAACCTGAAGATGTTGTAACATTGGTTAAAAAATATAATTAAAATTACATAGTATTTTTATTATAGTACATATAAAATACGATATGAGTTATCCTGCTGTAGAAATTAAAGCATGGTATGATATTAGAACAAACAAGATGGAAATAGGATTTACTTTTATTGATATAATGTTAAAAAATATATCAAAAGATAATTTAGATACGACAGATAATTATGTTAAACCAAAAAAAGATGTTCTTCAAGATATAAAAGACTATTTTGAAAAACATGTCTTAAAAGAAAAAGTTAAAAAAGAATCAGATAAAATGAATCCAAATGATTATGGTGGTGTAAGAGAGTTTGAAATCGTTGTTGGAATGGTTTATTTAGATGATAATGGACAAATAGATTTATTTGGTCATTTTACAGATTATAATGTTATTGGGCCTTCCCAAAGAAGAATAAAACAAGTATTTAGTAAAAATTAAATTATATAATATCTCTTATTTGTTTGTGAAAATTATTTAGACTATATTTTTCAACAGTTTTATTTATAGATTCAGCATCATAATTGATATTTTTAATATTATAATTTTTAATATATTCACCTAACTCTCCATGTTCATAAAGTAAACCTGTATTATTATTGTCTATATGATATGACGTAAAACCTTCATCTACTCCTATAACAGGAGTTCCAGATGCCATAGCTTCAACAGGAACAATACCAAAGTCTTCATTGATAGTTGGCATTATTAATGCAATTGAATTTTCTAATAATTCTTTTTTTCTATTTTCTGAAACATATCCTTCAAATGTTATGTTATCAGAAGCTAGATTTTCTAATCTTTTTCTTTCACTACCTTCACCAGCTATTATTAATGACTTATCAGGATTTTTATTAAACACATTTACAGCATATTCTACGCGTTTTCTAGGGACAAGTCTAGAAATAATTAAATAATAATTATCTCTATTTTTATGTGGATTTATATTATATTTATCTATATCTACAGGCGGATAAATAACTGTAGAATCAACCCCCCAATATCGTTTAATCCTATTAGAAACAACATCACTACATGATATATATGTATCTGTAAAAGGTAATGTGTGATAAATTAACGTTCGAATAGCAAGTGTATATACTCTTGTTAGTGGATTCGATGCTCTTTTATGATAATAATCATATGCTGTATGGGGTGGGTGGTGTATATATCGAATTATTTTTTGATTTTCCGTAGGAACATACCAATTAGCTTCATTACCAGATATTATAACGGTATCATAATCTGTAAGTTCCGGCCTATATTGCCAATTCCAAAAATGATACATATCCCGTAACGAGCTTTTTTTATTAAATAGGTTAGCCATTTTTGAATTAAACAACGGTATATAATTTATATCATCTCTGACTAAACAATCATTATTACTAAATCCGACATATAATGGAGCATCTACTGCACTTGCGATTTCTTCAGCAACACGTTCTGCTCCACCTCTTGTTGTTATACTACCATGTACAACGGCACAATTATTCATGTATAAATATTAGTACCATCTTAAATATAAAATATTCGGTATTTTGTATTACCTTTTTAATTATATTTCAATTAAATATATACCATTTCGAATACAATTTATTGTATGCCAACATCAACAGATGTAATATTATATTTAATATTATCTCTTACAACACTAATAAAATTATCTATCGTTTTTGTATCTTCAAAACATGGTCTAATAACAAATGATTTTATTGGTTCGTATAGTATTGAACTATTAGGCCCAGAACTATTTACAATTATATTAGTGTTTATTCTTTTTATAATTTCAATAATCACACAAATTACAAACAAAAGTAGAAGATATTTAATTATGTCTTTAGTTATATTATCTCTTAGTTTAACAAGTATATATAATGTTAATATAGTACTATAATTTTATTTAATTAAATGTCCATAATCAAGTATATATACTTTATTTTCTTGTTTGTGATATCCTATTTGAGAACGTGTTAATTTAAATGCGTTCATCCTGTCTATATCATCAATAATATCTGTAATGTATGTAAAAGCTCCTGTTTTTTTAACAGTAGGTAAATCCGTATTATTTATTTGCATAATATATTTTGTTTTAAATACATAAATCGAATATTCTTCAGGGTATGGAAATATATTTTTATGTTGATATTCATAAGCAATATCTATTTCTTTTTTGTTTACTTTGATACCATCATATATTTCATCATCACAACCAAAACGTGCAACAGAATACATATATTCGTTTTTTTGAAATATTATTTGAGATTTATTACAACGTAAAAATTTATATTCTGAAGGGATAATATTTGTAATAATATCTTTTTCTGTTTGTGTAATATCAGATGAAAATTCATTCAAGTTTAATTCTCCTTTTTTTACGGCTCTTCTTCGTCCATTATATAATTTTTTTGCTATAGATTCTTCAATCATTATATTTCAAAATAAGTATATGAAGTATATCAATATTTCGGAATATTTCATTATTATTAACAATATCATCGGAACATTTAATTATATGTATATATAAATAATTTATAACTTAAATGTTACAAATAGAATTGTTCATAGAAAGTATAATTACACAATTTGGATTAAGTGTTGTTTTACTTATACTTATATCAAAAGGACTATTAATAGGAAAACCACTTCCAGCGACAACAGCTATATCTACATATGCAATTTTAATTGGTTATACAACATTAGAATCTATATTCTTACTTTGTTTATTAACAGCTAGTGCTACAACATTTGGAGAATTAATAATTTTCACGCATTGTAAAAATCCAAATCATAAACTATCTAAATATATTCCAGACAAGATTAAAAATATATTAAATTCAAAAGAAGATAATAAATCAAATAAGTATATAAATAAATTATTTGCAAAATTTTCAAATAATATTGGTTTAACAGTATTTGTTGGAAATATAACGGTCGGTATTAGAGGATTTGCATCGATAGTCGCCGGAAAAAATAAATATTCAACATATAAATTTTTAATTATTTCATATGTATCTACATTAATATATCATACTACACTAACATATTTATTCGTAACAGGATTTACATTATTATTTTAGAAAAACGATATCGTAATGTTTACATACAAAACGATATAATATTTATATATGGTAAAAGCAACCTTATCAGCCATTATGTCGTTGTTCATGCCCGGTGCAGGACACATGTTAGTTAACTTTCAATTTTTGAAAGGATTATTTATAATGATTGGATATCTATTTATTGTTCTCCCACTCTTCTTTGCCACAGTCTTAATCGGGTTCGGATTTATTCTTATCCCAATCATTCATATCATTGTAGCATTTTGGTCATATACAGACGCTAAAAAGAAGTGAACTACCCCTCCTACTCAGCTATCAAAGATAGCTTCCTTGAGGAATGAGCATTCTCCCACACATACTCTGGTAAATTTATCTAAAGCGTAGTATTACATATTTTATCTAAAATAGAGGGTAAGACTCAAGGAATAAGCAAAGCGAATGAGTAGGTAGTTCACTAATAATACAATCTGTATAGAAACTTTTTAGTATATAGGGTCAATATCTAATAATACGCATCAATTGAATATAATCGATTGATGGGAGAACTAAAAATGAGATTCGTTGAAACTCTATCCGATTCCGTGGAAGACCGATTTACAGCAACAACCAAAAAAGAACTTCACAAAAAAGTTGCCAACAGTGAAAAATCTGCATATAAAGGATATCCTGATGAAACAGGATTTGTACCATACCTTGTTGTAGACCCAGAACACAATACAAAGGTTGGTATTCAATCAAATATTTGTTACCACAAAAATAGTACAAAATCTACGGTTTATACAGCATGTCTTGCATTTCCTCATTTGGAGATTTCCAAAAATTCAAGATGTGGATTTACAATTAAAAAACTTACAGAGCATGCTAATGTTAACGCGTATGATGTTCTAGATGAACAGACAAGCAAAACTAAAGAAGTTATTCGTGAACGAGAACGTTTGCGAATGAATGCGATTAAAGACGGACATGAATACAACATTTCTGAGAATAAAAAACTTACCTCAGATATGGATGAAAAAATTATTATTAATGCATATCGTTCAGCAAACAAACGCGTTGATAATCCAACCGTATCTGATGTTAAAGATGTGATTTCGTATGAGAGAAATAAATATGAACGATTCATGTCCGTGTCTTTGGATTCACTGACGGAAGAATATGTACAAAATATCATCTCCAATAAAACGTGTTCGCCTGTAATTCCATCGAACGAAAATCAAAAAGAAGTTCTAATGTATTGGATTGATAATCCAAATGCAGGACTATCGGAAGTTATCGAAGAAACAGGTATTTCACGCGGTAAGTTTGAAACATTCAGACTTAACCTGCCTGATGTGTCCTGTTATAATCGATATTACATTGATTCATTGTCATTCGACACTGATTCGATTATCAATAAACTTCATCGATACATGAAATCGTCCCCACACCCGGTGTACTCGTGTTCCTTGTGTGACTCGTGGAGCTATTCTAAGGTTTCACTAGCATCTCACAAGACCCATTCCAATGACCATGACGAAAACTGCGTCACGGAGGAAGAAACACCGACCAAACCTGAAAATCCAAATAACATTCAAATCCAATGGGAAAGCACCAGTGTAGATAAAATGTTAGATGTATTTGAACAATCTGAAACTGTTAGTTAGAATTATTTAAAGTTTTTATTTTCCCACGTTCCCTGATATAAAGTATAGAAGTATGGAATAAATCTTTCTTTCGATTCTAAAAACTCAATCCTGTTAAATTATTAATCGGTATACTCTTCTAATCCTGATTCTTTTAAAAACATATCGTAATGTGATTTCATTAATCCACAAGAGCCAATGGATTCAATATCGTGTGCATCACTTCCTCCAGTCATCGTTAAATCAAACCAATCAACGGCAATTTCATCTAATGGTGTATCAAACGATACAGGTTTATCATATGGATATAAACATTCTACGCCATCAAGTTTTTGTGAGAACTTCAATGCAGAGATAGGATTATCATATCTGAAGGGATGTGCTAAACTAACAAAATGACATGAGTTTTTAAGTTCATCGATACCATCCTTAAATAATGGAATATCACGAGACGCATATGCTGGACAATCATTACCGATTAGTTCCTCAAATGCACCATCATACGTATAATCTAATTCTGTTGATTCATCAATAGCACGGGCGATATGTGGCCGTCCTGTATTATCTGATATATCCATATCAAGATAAACACCTGTTTCTTCCTCAATTAAATCAAGGATTGTATTACTTCTCTCAATTCGATTATATCTAATATCATCAAGTATTCCTTTTAATCGCGTTGTAGGTTCAACACCATAACCCAATATATCAACACGTTCACCGACCTCTTCTAACTCTAAACGTAATTCAATACCGTTAATCACATCTATACCATCAATAACTTCTAATGGGTCAGATAGTTCTGAATGTATTCTATCATGGTCTGTAATAGCTACAGCACCAAGATTATTTTCTTTTGCTATTTGAGGTAATTCACTTAATGTAACTTTACCGTCTGAATTTGGCGTATGCATATGTAAATCTGCATAAAGTAATTCGTTACTCATATTTGAACATAATAATTGTAGATATATAAAGTATAGGATTTAAATTAAATTGAAAAGACTTATATCATAGATTATTTTGTTATGTCTAAGAATAAAGATATGTCCGAGTTGTTTACGGAAATTCAAGGAGAAAGTTTTGTGCTTTAGCGCGGGGAGGATGTCAAAGGTGCAAATACCGTTCGAGAGAATCAAAATGCTTCAAGTCAAGGAACAAAACTTCGCGGTGAATAATCTGAATTACGACCGATAACGGTATGTCCTGAATGCAGTAATAATAAAGCATATTATGAAATGAATCAAATTCGAGCCGCTGATGAATCAGAAACGAGATTTTTTGAATGTGTTGAGTGTAAGTACAAATGGCGAGAAAATGAACATTAAATTATATGCGTCAATATAAATAACGATTTATAAAAGTTATCCTAATACAGAATATGTTCAATTAAAGTATAATGAAATAATATTTGGTATTTTAAAATAATAAAAATAAAGTAATTTGTTATATTTTTAAATGTAATGTATCATCTAATATAAATTATTCTTTTTATAAAAAATAATTAGTTATATAGGGAAGTATATAAAATATTATTATATGAATTATAATATTGATGGAAGAATACAAAATGTAATCAAAAATCCAAATGCAGAATGTTTTTGTGAATTTAATAGAAATATGATTTATATTGGATTATACAGTGACAAAATTATGGAACGGTGCGAAAATGTAAATGAATATATATTTTATTGCGATAGTTCCGAACGAATTTGTAATGAAGTACTTAATGATGCTAGAGATGATATAGATACGGCTAATCCTCCACACAATAATAGAGTAAAAGGTATCGGTTATAATGCATCAAAAGAAGAAATAATTGTTAAAGGCTGTGATTCAAATCGAAATTATCATACATTACGATATCAACTTAAAGATTAATAATCTCTATAAATACCAATAATTTCAATAGCATATTTTTTATGCGTCGGTGATATTGCAACCTGTAATTCTTCCATTAGTTTATTTCTTAATCCTTTCGTAGATTCAACAGTATGGTTTAGATATGCTCTATATCTTCGTCTTTCGATATGAGATTCAACACAATTTGAATCATCAACTAATGTTACGCTTGCAATAAGTGGGGAGGATTTTAAATCTCTAATGAGGTCATTAAAGTAATATTCAGAATCATGCTTCCACAAAATAGTCTTTTGTTTTTGCATATATTATACTACATAGTCTGTATTAAAAAATGTTTGTATATCCAAATCAATAAATTTATGTTTCATCCATACACATTGTATTATAATGCTGTCGAATAATAATATAACGTATTGGTGGAAAATTCTACACGTAAAAACAGATAAAGATATACTTATAAATGAATTAGAAGATAATATTTCTGTATATCGTGAGCCAAGAACAAATAATATATCAGAAGAAGATTATGTGGCTTATACCGGTAATTTAAAAATTGATGATAAAATGTTTGCATGGGAATATATACCATCTCAATATGTTATTTTACTACGACGAACCGCATATATTAATGATAGAAAGTCATTACATCATAAGATAAGAGATAAATTTATATCAAATTTCCCTATTGATATTGAAATTAAAAGAATAGTGCCGAATGAAGTTAATATGTGGGACTTTATATCACATATTACAAGCGATGAAAATAATATTTCAATTATAACTCCTACAGGAAATATACTCTCTATGGCAGACTATGGGCTTGAATTTGACTACAGTTCTAATTATAAATATCCAATTGATTACGTGCATTCTAACCATACAAATAAGAATAAACGGATAGAATATAAACCCTCATCAAATAGTATAAAATTACCTTTATATGGAAAATTTAAAGAGAATTATGTGCAATTATTTTCTGATATTTTATTACAAAATAGATAAATTTAAAACATCTACAATATTATAATAAAATATAATGTTATATCATGTAACAGATAAAGAAAAGGAATTAAAATATGGAATGAAGGTTTAAAACCTAATCCAACAATAAATAAAAACCGAGGTCACCGTAAATCTTTGAGAAAACACGTAGACAAAGTTGCATTTAACAATTATAGTAACTATGTACCAAGGCAAAATGCAATTTTTGCTTGGACAACATATGATTCAGCTTTAAAATATGCGAATAGATATCCAGAACCTGCTATTGTAGAATTTGATTTAAATGGTCCAGCATGGTGCGTAGAAAGTGATATCTCCGAAGATTTATATAATTCATATAACGAAAACTATACAGATGAAGATATATTAAACGTAATATCTAATTATCGTGAATAGACGAAAATTCAAAATGATAAACTTGAAGTATGGTTTCAAGAATCAAGTGTTAATGACATACATCGTGTTGTTGATGATTATGGATATCCACTAAATATGTGATTTATTAAAATTGTTAATATTAGTATAATTTAATTCTTCTGCAGCATCATATATTAAAGCATAACAATTAGTTAAATTTGTTTCAAATTTATTTATTTTTGAATTATTATCTAATTTAGATATTTCTAAAAATAACTCATTAAACAATATTGGAATATTATCTATAATTTTTAAAATATCATTTTCTGATGTATTTTCTTTTTGCATCATACCATATAAATTAAGCATTATATTGTTTAATTCAATTATTTTTTCTTCATTAATGTTATTATTAATTTTATTTGTTTGATAATATAATTCATAACCTTTTCTATAATGATTAAAAGATTCTTGTAAATATCTAACACCTGATACCATAAGTAATATTATATATCTAAGACTATATATGTATTTATATAATTTCTTCAACAATCCATACCGTATTTCTCTCATTAATACTTTTTAGTCGCATACAAATTTTATCATCTACATCAAGATTCAATAATTTACTTTGTAAATCTTTGCTATAATCTGAGTATTCGAGTGGAATACAGAAATCCAAACCTTTTTTCGAATGAGATACATCTATAATTCGAAACCAGCCAGATTTACCATATTCAACAGTTTTCTGATTGTTTATACGAACGTCATCTTGAACATCTATAAGTCGGAAATTAATATTTTTTGTTATAGGCATTTATTTATAATTACTAAACCATCTAATTTAAAATTAACTATTCAATTCGTAATTTACTCCACAACTTGTTCAAAAGTATCTACGATAAAATCTCTCATAGATTTGCCTTTCGTTGTCCAATGGACTTCATACGACACATCTTCATTAACGAAGTCGGGTTTTGCTCCGGCAGCAGCAGGATGACCCCCTCCACCTAGGCTACGAGCCATTTCAAGAGCATGAGAGGTACCGTCAGGCGAACGGAAAGATAGTTGCCCGTTTGGATACATAATACAAGCCAAATCTGCCTCATGCTCTGTATATAGCGTTTCACCAACATCCGACGAGTCACACGAACCATACGCAATACCAACTTTATACCCGTTCACTTCATGGAAAGTCGAACGGTTAATTGCTAATTCTGTTTTATATTCACGTTCTTTCTGCGCCTGATTAATGTATTCTTGACCTTCATTAGAACTAACAACTTCATCCCCATGTTCTCGCGCCAATCGAACATATACCTCTCTGTCAACAAAGTGTGCAAGGTCAGATAGAGCGTCACTGCGTTCTCTATCTTCTTTAATCCACAAATCATGGTCTTCTGTTAGTTTCGCTAAAGCCGTAATTTCGGGCCGTGGATTGTCAATCAAAACATCATGCGTAATACGTGTAGCACATCGGTCTGTATCTAGATATAATTCTGCAAACCATTCAACCTGATTAATGTCATCTTGTGACCAATCATGATGGTCAATAACAACGACTTCTTTATAGTTTTGAAAATTCCGAATGAACTTTTCACCCCCTCCATCGTTAGGAGATAAATCCATAATATATACAGGTGTATCTCGTGAAATATGTTCTTCAACATATTCAGAAACATAACTAAGTTGTAATGGACCGTTTGTAGAAGCTGTTACGACAAGAACATCTTTATTTGGATAGGCTTCACGCAACATTACTTCGCAACCGTATCCATCCGCGTCTGTATGTGTAATACCTACAATATCAGGATTTCGACCTTTAAATTGCTCATCAATAGACGCTTTTTTCTGTTTTTGGGCGTCAGACCAAGACGAAAAGTAATCTGGATTTGGGAACAGCGTTTTGACGGCGACAGGTTCCTTATCCAAATCGGGCAGGATTGTATTCATCGTTATACCTGTATATTACATATTCATATTAATAAGCATATCGGTTTATTCTAATTAATAAGCATATCGGTTTATTCTAATAGTATTTTTTATATGCGAATTACATATTAAAATAAAAAATATTGATATTTAATAAAATATTAGAAATTAATTATGTATGTTCAGCGTATTCTAACTTTTAAGATATTTTTCACGAGGATACTCTAAAGCTAAACTAAACAAATGAAGTGATATTCCAAATGTAACAAATACTAGTAATATTAATAATGTATACATTGTATCAAACCCAAATTGGTTGAAAATTTCAATTAAATTAACCATTAAACCCACAGATATTATACTAGCTATAATAGCATTTCCAAAATAATCTAATGTTTCCATCACGGAGGGTATAGAATTATATGTTTTATGTTTTTGAAATTCTGTCTTTGTGGTTAAAGCCCATTCGTTTGTTGTATCAAAACCAATAATATCAATCTCTTTTGTCACATCTGATTTATGAATTAGCACAACTTCACCTTCATCTTCAAGATTTTTAGGGTCACCACAGCCTTCATTTTCAATTAATTGTGCTAATAGATTTTCATCGATATTTGATTGGAATGGAATCTCCAACTCCCACGTAATTGTATAATCTTCAAAAGGTTGCACAATTAAATTAAACTGTCCCTTTGTACGTTTAGATTGTATATTTTTTATAGGATGTACCCAACAATTATTATGTATTTTAGATTTTGTATAGGAATTCCAAAGATAAACATTTTTAAAATATTTGGATGGTACCTCATTTAATGTATTATTTTTCGTTAATCTAATATCATATAATTTATCATTTTTATTTAATCCAAGTTTTTTCAAATCATCTGATATATGTGCTTTAAATGTAGAATCAATTATATCTTTTGAATCATATACAGAATTCATTGGCATAATTTCATTTAAAAAATAATTTATATCCATTTGATTATTCATTTTTATTGAATTTTCATAATATTCACCTAATATAATTAAAACATTTTCACCGCCTAATTTTGATTTAATAGCTAATTTGCCATCGTCTGTAATACCTATAGAATCTACCGTAAGATATTGCGTATCTGTCGTATCAATTGTTCTACGTGTAATATAATAATCAGATATATCATCTATATCTTTTTCTGTTGATTTTTGTACCTCCATTTTACATATAACTATGTATTTCAAATATATAATTCTTTTTCAAATTAAATATATTTTATTATATTCGTTGATAAGTTAAAGGATACGGGAGTACATCCTTGATAGATTGTGAATCTGTAAGTATCATAGCTAATCTATCCATCCCAATACCTAATCCACCCGTTGGTGGCATACCTTGTGAAATTGCATTAATAAATTCTATATTCATATCTTCATTTGAATCTTGTTCATTCATCCTTTCATATTGCTCCACAGGATTTGTTAGTTCTGTATATGCATTTGCAATCTCCATACCTGAAACAAACGCTTCAAATCTTTCCACGCGGGTAGAATCAGAACTATGCGTTTGACAGAGAGGTGTTGATATTGTTGGATAATCTGTAACAAAAATAGGTCCAACAAGCTCTGGTTCAATTGCTTCTTCAAATAATTCCATCAGAACTTCATCATATGTCGCATTTGTATCTACATTAACATCATATTCTTCTTCAAGATGCAAACGAATATCTGCTTCTTCTACAGAATTAATTTCATATGATATATATTCCGTAATCAAATCATCAAATTCTCTACGTTCCCATGGTGCAGACATATCTACTTCCGTTTCATCAAATGTAATGCTCGTTGAACCAGTAATATTTTCAGTTACTGTAGCTACAAGATTTTCTGTTAATTCCATCATATCCTCATAATCTGCATACGCTTGATATAATTCAAGCATTGTGAATTCAGGATTATGTGTTGTATCGATACTTTCATTTCTGTAACAACGAGCGATTTCATAAATTTGCGTATATCCTGCCGTAATAAGTCTCTTTAGATATAGTTCTGGAGCTACGCGAAGAGACATATTTTGATTTATATCTTCACAATACGTCTCAAAATCCGTTGATTCTGCTCCACCAGAATACTTATCTATCGTTGGTGTTTCTACTTCAAGAAATCCATTCATATTAAGATATTGTCGAATCTCTTGCTGCATTTCAAACCGTGTTCTAACAGAATTAAACAAGTCATCATCTGTGCTTAAAGCAGATGTTCGTTGTTCAATTCTCTGTCTTTCACCAAGAGAATTCCACTCTGTACTATACTCGATTAGTGACTTACTTGATAAACTATATTGTTCTGCGACTAATGACAATTCTCCTGTATTTGAACGTCCAGCCGTCCCACTAAATACAACATGGTCACCTAGATTAATGTGGTCTTCCAACATATCATATTCTTCTATATCATCACGGCGGCACATTACTTGTACAGAATCTGTTCGGTCATCTATGTCGAAAAACGAGAAATCACCGAAAGTATTCTTTCGTGTAATTCGTCCAGCTAACACCCATTCTTGAACATCTTCAATTTCATCCTGATTATTATATTCTGTACAGAAATCTTGTACTGGGCTAGGTACAGGCATATTTGACGAATATGCATCATAGTTTTGTTCTTCAAGCTGTTCTAAATGTTCTAGTCGGTCGTTTGCAAATTGTGTATCTGTCATATATTTGTATTTGTTGATATTTTAGGCTCTTTTTATTGAGTATTATTCACAACTACGGTCGTATTTCTCATAAAATCGTTAGGAAACACGTTTGAGAAGAAGGCAGAGGCTAGATAAAGATGCGGATTGTGAACTTACAAACTGTGTTTCACGATACCCCATATTATTTGCCATATGTATTATAACAATATATGTTAAAGGTATAAAGCTTTACGATTTAATTATAATATTAATATCCAAAGTTTTTTGTATATATATTTTTAAATAGGACTATGAGACAATTAGAGAAATTTGATGATGGTGTTGCTTATATGGACGTAAGTATTGATGAAGATAAATTAAAGTTTGTTATAGGTATTACTAATACAAGTGATGAAACGATTCATACAAATAGTCCAATGAGTTCATGGTGTAATCTTAAACTGAAAGATGAAAATGGTATTAATCGAATCGAACCGAAGGTGAGCGTAGCTATGGTTACATCATGGTCAATTGAACCGGAGGAAACACTTAGTCGAACATATAGAACAAATACACTTGAAGAAGCTAAAAAAGAAGTTAATGAATTAAATTTAAATGCTACTAAACCCACTTATGATACAGAAGAATATACCAATAAACAAGACAAAAGTGAATTTATGTATATACCGAGTGTTTGCTTGAAGAAAGAAAATAATATTACATTCTATGTCGAAGTAGATATTTCTCTTGATGTATTCTCTGAAAATTTAAGTATGAAATTTAAACCAACGGAAATAGATTAAATAATTAGAATAATAAATTATTCGACAGAATGAGCAAAATCAATACGCAAATTTTCTGAGATTGTATTGTTTATTTCAGATAATTTTTCTTCAAGGACTTCGACAGTATCATAGTAGTCTGAAACTACAGATAATTCCATAAGCTGTTGTTCAAGTTCCTCATATTCTTCATGTAATTCTTCATGTTCTTCATGTGGTTCCTGTTTTTGATGTGCAGATATAAGTTCATTTTCAACTCTACGTAAATCAGATAATAGCTCTTGAGCCTCATCGTTATCTTCATAGGATTTTAAAGCCGTTAAAAATTCCTGATATTCTGTCAACTGTTCAATTTCATTTCCAAGTTCTTCTGCTAATTCATCAATTTTATCTGTCATCGTATCATATACGGGTATTCAAAATATATAAAACATCAGGTTCATATTATATTAATACGCGGAATTTTTCTAATCGTAAAAAATAATATAGTTTATCAATATAATCTAATTAATTATTTATCCGAATACGTAAGTAAAACAGTAGAGAATAATTTTTATTAAAAATATATTAAAATCAATTAAATAATGCAAGGAGAAGAATTTTAATCTGTATAATTATATAGTGTATTTTTGTTTTTACGAAAATTATTAATTTTTCGTGGAATAATAATTGTAATTGTTTCAATTATCGATGTTAATGATACAGGAATGAATATAGGTTGATTTTTAATACAATAGGTTTTATAAAGAATATCTTCTTTTGTATATATTCCATCATCCGTATAATTATTATCTCCTTTAATCTTGTATTTCTCATTTTCATATGTAGTAATGATTCTATGCTGAATTTTTTTACCTTTTTTATTTTTAAATACAACAACATCACCTGTACTAATATTATTTTTACTTTGAATTAACGAAAATGTGTATCCACTAGCGATATTTGGATACATACTTCTACCGCGCGATAATGCAAACAGTGGTATATATTTTAATGGTTTATCGTTATTTATTTTTAGTAATGTATCTGTATTTAACATGTATAGGTATATAAACAGAATAGAAACTTCTATAATAATTGGTATTGGTAAAATTAACATAATTATAACAGGAGTTGCTAATGATATGAAGTTTGAAACTGGATATGGAAATCTATCTAAAATTCCTGAAAAATAACCCAGTAAATAATATTGGGTATACAAATATTTATTTATGTAATTTTGAATCATATTATTTTTCAGAATCAATGATTTCAATACAATCATGAGCTACTTTTTCAGGGGATTTTTCCGCATCCACAACTGTATATCTATCAGGATTATTCTCTGCTAGCGTAAGATAAATATCTCTTGCAGCTTCTAATCTGTCACGTTTTTCAAACACTTCTTTTTCGTTGTCAGCAATCCGTTCTAAACTGGTTTCTACACTAATATCAAGAATAATAGTTTTATCAGGAATAGTACTCCATCCATTTTCTTGAATATTTTGAATCCAATCTAATGTATTTCCATCAACATGTTCGTCTAGAGCATATGATTGATAAGCGTATCTAGAATCTACAAACCTATCAGAAATAACAAGTCTGTTTTTTTCTAGAGCAGGATTTACATAATCTTCGATATGTTGTGAATGTTCAGATAAAAACAAGAAAAACAAAGACATATCTGACATATCTTCATCAGATAATGCTTTTCTAAGAACTTGTCCAAGCCACTGGTCTTCTTGTGGTTCTGATGTAAATAATGCATCAGGATATGTATTTTTTAAAGTTGATAAAAGCGTTGATTTTCCTGAACCGTCGATTCCTTCAATAGTAACAAGTGTGCCTGTATTCATATTATAGTGTATATTTAGTGGAGTATTAAAACTTTTGAATTAACTCTAGGGAAAAATATATATGGCGTACAATACAATAACAATATATGGTTAAACTACTGTACTTTTCAGCAGAATGGTGTGGCCCATGTAATACGCAAAGTCCAATTGTAGACGAAATAAAAGAAGATGTTGATTCTGTAGAAGTTGTTAAAATTGATATTGATGAAAGTCAAGATGTTGCTACAGAATATCAAGTTCGTTCACTCCCCACTATCATAATTGTTTCGGAAGATGATGACGATGAAGAAACTTTACATGACCGATTTACAGGCGTAACACAAAAACAAACGCTTGAAGATGCAATAGAAGATGCAATATAATTTTATTTTATAGATAGTGTGGCAAAAAACCACGTTTAGCTGTTGAAATCCACTCGTTTACGAGTGGGAAAAGTCACTTATTATTAATTTTATTTAATGCATCAGACATGGTTATTGCATTATTTGATTCTGATGGCTTATCAGACATTATAGTAGATAATCCATTTGGAATCTCATATAACACATCTTCATCAATTATTGCATATAATTGTTCATCCCAACCTTGAATATGAAATTCATCTGTAAATTCATTCAATGGTATAATTAGTAAATTATCTTTTTCCCGAATACCTCCGAATACATATTCAACATTTTTATCTCGAAGTTCTTTAATTATAGATTTACTGATAGCAAATCCACGCCCCGGAACTTTACGAATAATATTACGTTGTTTTTTACTAATTACATACACAAGACAATTAAAGTAAGATGAATATCCAATATGCCCAACATTCTTTTTACGGATAGACCCTTCCGTACCAGCAATAGCTTTTTGTGACGTATCTATAATTGGCTTTACGCGAGAAATATCAGGTGGTTGTGTAGTTCCATATTCATCAAATATAGGAACAAATTCTTCTTTAACAGATGGCAATTCTTCTATCATATAATACATTTATATACAACACAGCATTAATACTTTCGATTATATATGATAAATTTTATATTTAAAATATACAACAAATGTATGTGTTAATCGTTTTTATTATTTTTGATAGATGCCCCCGGTTCCAATGCCGTTGCAAGTGTGTCAACAATTAGTGCAAGCTCTTCATCATCAACGTCATTACCATCAGCCGCTTGTTGGCGCATGTATTCATCAACACCAATCTCAACGCGTTTATAGAGTTTGTCAGGAAGCTCTTTAGCCTTACACATAGCTTCTTGAAGTGGTTCATCTTCAACGTCTTTGATTCGTCTATATGCTGCACCAAGGGCATATCTCCAATCGTAATCATCTTCTTCTGCATCCAACGCATCTATATTATTAGGCAAAGCTTCACGTTTACGTACGCGGGCTTTATCCATTTCATCTGGTTCACCTTCTTGCCGGTACAAAGTCATACAAGAACGTGGACCCCATAGTTTAGAATATTCATTTGCCGGATTTTTCCATCGACCATTAATATATAATTTATTAAAAGCCCATGCTTTTTTTCCTTCACAACTTTCAACATCAAGAATTGCCCATCCCGTATGATAACCATATACCTCACCGAATGTTCGCTTCCAATCTTCATTATCTTCAAAGTCAAGAATCCATTGTGGGAATTTAAGGAATACTAATTCTTCTCCATCTTGAAGTTCATACCCGTCGTATTCTCCTTGCGCAAGCGTACGCCAGACACTATGATTAACTTCTTTATCAGCTTTTAGCCAATCAATACGAGTCTCATAATACACAGATTCGTCTGGCATATTATTTCCACCTTCATAATTTTCAATCTTGAGTCCCATGCCTTCTGCAGATTCATCTTCGTATTCTTCAAGGTAGGACTTCAGCCGTTTTCGTTCTACGGACATACACATAGATACTGTGTATACTAATATAAAGCTTATGATGTAGTTTGGTTATTATACGAGAATATATAATAAATTTAATTTTCAGATTTTTTAAATACAAATTGTATATACGAAATGATTTCGATGGATTTAATACAATAAAAGCCGTTTATTCGATATGAGTAAAACCATGACGGATGCTCTAGAAGACAAGCGAGACGACCCACCAAAAGAATGGGTTATTCTCCGACAAAATGATGGTGATAGTTTTTCAGAAGGTGAATTTGCGAAGGCATTTTGTAAATTCATTGACCGGTTTTATTGGCGTTCGCGTGAAAGTGAACCTGATGAATTGCATGTAATCATGCGCAACAACAATGGTGATAATAAACGATATCGATATTTCGGAGTTCCGAAATCGGTATATGACGAAATGTGGAACCGTGCATATTTCACAGAAGATTATGGCCGACCATTTGGTACGTGGTTTTCTCAAAATATTAAAGGAGAATACGATTACGAAAACTATACGCCCTAATATAACCGTTTAATTTTTCTTGTTGTATTGTATAAAGAATTTAATTATCAGATTTTTATAGAAATATACGATTATACGCGTTGTACGATTATACGCGTTGTACGATTATACGCGTTGTACGATTATACGCGTTGTAATTAATTTATACTGTAGTACGAAATAGCTTATTAACCAATACACATCGTTAGTTTTATTATTAGTACTACCCTTTGTATAATCGAGACGAAAACATGAGCGAAAACAACGATGAAGGTATGACAGTTGAAGTGGCCGAATCATTTGATAACGACCGACTCGATTCGACCGAAGAGACACTTTACCAACAGACAGGCGAGGAGTACGATGAAATTTTCGCTAGTGCACAGATGAGTGTTGTAGAAGACTTTGATATTCGAACTAAGGCTCGTCTATGTGGGCCTTCAGGTTGTGGTAAGACTACGCTCGCACGGAGTCTTTCTATTGATGTGAAAATCGCGGATAATCTTATCAATACGCATGGGCTTGATGTTTGGCAAATGGATATGGACAAACTCGCTGTGTTCCATCATATCGTTACAAGCAGTGATTCAGACGAACAAGAAGATGGTAAAGAAGTCTGTCCTGAATGTGGTTATCAGAGTTTCTATTCGCGGAGTAGCAAAACTCCCGAATACCGCTGTAACAATGACCAGTGTGGTGTAGAATTTGAAGAGCCTAAAATTGAAACAGAAGACGACGAATCCGAATATGATTATATGAATCAGCTTGAATCTGTTACAGATATTCAAGCCGAACTTCAATCACGTAGTTTAATTGACGGTTCAGGTGATAAAACGGACCTATACCCACACTCCCGTGCAAATGCTTACCGAGACATTTACAAGGTATATGAAGGTGGTGAATTCCCAAGCACACCTTACTTTGAGGTTACAATGTCCCACGCAAAGTACGCAAAAGACCTAATTGGTCATCCACATATCGGAGATAACGGAACAACGTTCATTAAAGGGAAGGTTACGAAAGCTGTTGAAGCGAGTAATAAAGAAACGGTGGTTCTATCCCTAGATGAGATTAATCGAGCACCTACAAGTGCCAAAGACGAACTATACGACGCTCTAGATGGACGTGTAAAAATCTCAATGGATGAAGCTGGCGGTATTGAAATTACGGGGAGTGCATCTAATATTATCATTGTTAGTACTATGAATAAAGGGTCTGGCCACCACGTTGAACCGCTCGACTTTGCCGAAAAACGACGACTAGGGGATACGTATTACGTTGATTTCCTAGGTGTTGAATATCCTGAAAAAGAAGCCGAACTTATCGTAGAGAATTCCCCTGTATCGAAAGAGCTAGCTTCAGAAATGGTTCGAACAGCTAATGATATTCGTGATACCGCTGCTAACGGGGAATCTAACCTATCCTACGGTGTTCCAACAGGTTCACTAATTGTGTGGGCTAAAAAGGCATTCACGAACAATCTGGCCGGAAAAAGCGACCCTGTTATTAAAGCCGGAGCAAGTTCGGTAGCCCGTGCGATTTTCGACCACAATGAAGATGAAATTCAAAAAGTTAATACAATTATTAGCAAAAATATGCAGGGTGTTGATTTCTTCCAAAATGACATGGAAGATGAAACCGAGTCCGACAGCACTGGGAATATTATTAGTGAAAAACGATACGTTTGTGAGGATGAAAAAGACCTTGGATGTTCATGGAGCGCAGTTGAATCTAAAGCAGATAACCTAGCTAAAGAATTCCTTATCTGCCCAGAATGTGAAAGTGGGGTGAATGAAGTTAATCCGGGTGAATAATTAAATAGACCGTTCGTTGTTTTCGCTCTTTTGAATAAATATAGCTTGTAAAATTGTTGTTCGTTTTATAATGTAATTATATAAATTTAATGATTATATTATAAATTTAATAATTATAATAATATCAAATAATATAGTATGATAACTTATAGTACACTAACCAATCTACATCAAAGCGTTTAATAGGGTGTAAACAATACATTAGGGTAGAGAAGACATGAACGGAGATTCAGCCCTAAAAAGCATCCTACGTGACCTTTCAATTGCTCTTGCAGAAGATAATAAATTCCGAGAAGTGGAATTTACTAATGATAATTCAAAATTCGGGTTTGCACCGAATGATGAAACTGTATATATCAATCCAAAGCATGCCGAAATGCTAGGGATTGAAGATAAAATTTCTGAAAAACAAGAATTTATGCTTCTTGTAGATACACAAAGCCATGAACACGAACATCAAACCGTGTCAGACTTGAATAGTATTCAGGAATTTTCAGAACAATATCCTGCTCGTCCAAAAATGGCAGGTATGGTTATGAATGCTGTTGAAGATACGTATATTGATAACCGACGTATTAACCGTGATAGGGGGCTAAAACCTGTTTTTAAAAAATCTAATGAATATTGGATTAAAAGCCAAGACCCTATCAACAGTTACAACGGGGCAAAAAAATATGTGTGGGCTGTGTTCCAAATTACACGGGGTAATGGGACACCTAAAGACTTTGATAAAGTCGAAGATGAAGATTTCCGAGATTACTGCGCAAAAGTTCGAATCCTAATTGACCAAACAGAATCTACGTATATTCAAGATGAAAGAAAAGAAATAGGTCACTTAATTATGAGTCTAATTGAAAACGAAATTGGGGAAGCTGAAGTACCAGAAGATATGGATTTGCCGGAAAATATGCCGAATGTAAATGGTGAAGACCTCCCCGAATCAAACCAACAAAATGTTCAAACACAGCCTATTCCATCACCGAATCAAGAAGACGATGAAACGAGTTCAGAGTGTCCTGAATGTGGTTTTAAAAATTATAATGATACCATTACAGAAGTTGATGGAATGGACGCAGCGCGCGTTCTAGCACCATTTGACAAAGATGAAGATTGGGTTGGCTCGTGTGAATTCATTAAAAATGATTCAGAAGATGGACTTTGTGGATTCCGTGTTAAACCAAATGGGGATATTCCAAAAACAGAAATACTAGGTAAAGGATACCTTATTGATGAAGTTTCGTCTGGTATCGAGATTCTTGAACCGAAAAACAATTACGATGATACGGAAGATATTACGGAATGTCACTGCCCTAAATGCGGTCATGAATGGATTGAACAGTAAGTGAATTTTTACTAGTATCGCATAGTCCTATTATTAAATCAATCCACATCAAAGGCTTTAATACATATACAACCATTTGTATATACAGACACGGTGAATACAACAATGGGAATTATTGATACAATCAAAAACACGCTTCCGCTCGGTGGTAAACCAGAATCCGACCTTACGGTTTCAGACTTTGAATCAGATGAAAATGACAGTGGTGGGAGGGATAACGATGAAGAAAATTCTGAAGATAGTGAAGAATCGGAAGATGGTGAAGAACAAGAGAATGGACAGGGTAATTCTGAAGATAGTGAAGAATCGGAAGATGGTGAAGAACAAGAGAATGGACAAGGTGATTCTGAAGATAGTGAAGAATCAGAAGATGGTGAAGAACAAGAGAATGGACAAGGTGATTCTGAAAACAATGAAGAATCAGAAGATGGTGAAAATACGGAAGATAATTCAGACAGGAATTCAGATAATGATGAAGACGTAGAAGATATGAAGGAAGAAATGGATAATAGTAGTGCTGAACGAGATATGGATGATTGGGAAGGTTACGATGGTGATAGTTCATCCAATCTTATTGAACAGCATTATAATAACCTTCAAGAACAACGAGCAGAACCTTCGACGGAAATTGGATTGCGAAAAGAAGAACGTGATAAACGAATTGAAGAGATTTCTAACAGTGTTGATGCAGAAACGGTTCTAAATAAATATGAGGAACGTTTTGCAGATGAAATTAAAGAAGCATTCAGAAAAATTAAAACTCGTGAAGCACCTAAAGCTGCTGAATATGGACAGAGAATTAACATGCGTGGTGTTATCCGTCGTCGGTCTGGTGACCCTACAGAAGAACGATTGTATCTCGAAATGGACCAATCAGAAATTGGAGACCGTTGTATCACTGTCGTTGTAGATAGCTCTGCGAGTATCGATGAACTAGAAGTTAAACTAGCTCTCATGGCTCTAGCAGACGCTTGTGAAATGATTGGTGACCGTTTTACAGCTACTAATTATTCATCCAATTATTATCAAAATAACAAAATCAGCACCAATTTAATTACAGCACCTACAGAGAAATTTAAAAACGAACATCTTAATTCATTTAAATCATCTGGCTGTACTCCTACCGCTAGTGGCATTAATGACGGTCGGGCATTATCAGATATTACGCCAAACAATGAAGATGTTGTGATTGTAATTACAGATGGTATCGCAAACGTCGATATGGATAACAACAAATACAGAAATTCCAGAAATAATGATGCAATGGATGAAGCAGCAGAACAAGTTAAAGCTACTATTAATGAAGGTAAACGTGTGATTGGTCTCGGTGTCGGAAGTGACTTAGATGATAAATCTATGAAAAAAATCTTTGGTAACTCGTATATTCGAACAGATATGGATAACATTGCTGACTCATTGGTTGATATTTACCGAAGTCAGATGAAAACCGTTAAAAATTAACGGGGAAATATACTAATGGTTTGAAGAACCTATACATTAGTACATGGATGATGAATACCAATTCAAAAATTATATTGACAATACAGATGAATATGAACGAGCATTAAGTGCTTTATTACTACCAGAAGGTAGAAGATTATCTGAAATTGCAAATAGTAAACACACGCAAGTTTCTAAAGACGTTATTCAAAAAATAGCGCAATATTTAGTTGAAGATAATATTTTATTATTAGACTCAGACGGTGAACAATCTGACCCCAGAATATATAGAAATAATGTAATGTCTATGTTTCAAATCGTATGGAGAATTTATGCTACTTATGGTCCAGATTCACTCCAAGACAGACTTTATGAGTTAGAAGATGAAATAGAGGTATATAAAAATAAAAGTGGATATGACACACCTCAGGAACTATTAGAAGCTATCAAGGATGAAAAAGAAGATATATCCCACATTGAAACGTATGGGACTGGAGAAGTATTCTGGGATATATATAGTCCATGGTCTAATACACAGAATCAAATATATTTTACTAAACTTACAATGAAAATTTCAGATGAAATAGAAGAAAATATGGGATATCTAGACATTAATGTTTCAGGTCCATATGGAGACTTCTCCAATATCAATGCAATAAGAGCTAAGTTAGGTATTGATGACCAACCTTCAGATAATGCTACCCTCAACGAAGATGGTACGCTATATAAGGATTAAAAAATTAACGCGATAGAGGCTGCAGGCTGTTTACGTACCAGCCCACTCAATTCATAGGTTTCGAATAGGCATAAACATATTTTATATTATTCAGTATATAACACGTAATTATATAATGTTTAAATACATATATTAATATATAATCATTGGTAATATTATAAGTGAATTAAAAATAAATATATTATTATTCCATTTTTATATTTTAATTTTCTTTATATATACATTATATCCTACAGAGACTACAATAACCGTGTAGTACTTCTTAACATTTGCGGTAATAATAGAATCATCTAATTTTGATGATAAAAAATATAACAAACGATGAATTTCATTCTGAAAATATATTTTTATTAACTTAAATAAATTAAGTTTTGTATATACTCAGACAAAGTAATAAATATCAAATAATAGACCAAAACGGAATTTCTCAGAATATGATAGTAGTATTGGAAATTCTCAAAAAATATCCTAAAATAGAAGATTGTTCATATCGTATAATTGGTATCTAAAATGATGGTCTGAAGAACTAATTAAAATCATAAATTAATTATATAACCATATACATTTTTAACCATAGGTTTGTTATAATCAAGTACTCAATCTCACTAACAGTGTTGTTAGTGGGGTTGTGTTAGTGAGCGACCAAAACAAGCTAAATTACCTGATATATACAAGTAAAGTTGTATACTATTATAACTTTACTTGTATTAAAAGGGTTCGTTAGAGTGGGGTTTACCACTAAAGCAACGTTAAACAACGTTTAACGGTACATTTAGTCCATAAATCTCACTAACAACGCTGTAAGTGAGATTATTTGATATGTTAAAATTATATATGTATAAATCAATCGTAAATATTATTTATATAGACATGATATGTTAGGACATATGTCAGATACTAAAATAAAATTTTCAGAAGGATATAATCAAACAAATTTCGAATTGGTTACGCATAGAAGTGGTAATTACGAATTGCCCATATCAAGTGCTGCACATTATTCAACCAACGAAAATATTACTATAAAAATTTTTATAGACAAACTTTCTAATCATAATTATTGTTTAATTGCTCCATACAAAGAACAAAAATATTTTTCTTCAAAAATACTAGATTGTAAAACAAATGAATTTTTTCATATAAAAATAATTAATAAAAAAATTCGAATATATCCTAAAGATGAGAATTTTTCCTTCGAAACGTTTGAGAGAATAGTCAAATATATAGATGAAAATATTGTAAGTATTAAATTAGAAGAGAAATAATAAGTTGTTAAACAAAATTGACTGTCGATAAACTCATATCCTATAAGTAAAAATAATTATATAATGGATTTATTAACAGTATTAGACTTTACCAATATTGTTTTAATACTACTTGGTTTGTTAACTATATTTATGACAGGATTCCTGTCTAAATTTATAAAAATGAATGCGTCACTTAATTTTTCTATTATATCAATATTTTCAAGTGGATTTTTAATTGCTAATTATATAACTAATATAAATCAAATGAGAGTGGTTGTAATTTCATTATTCTTGTTTGTTATTATCCCGTGGATTATTGCATATTTAATGGTTTGGATGTATCCTAGAGAAACAACAATATTACGAACAAAAATGGCTACTTTAGTTGGTTGGTTATTAGGTTTGACATTATTATCTGTAATTCGTTTATTATTCGGATGGGGATTTACGGTAACAAGTACAATTGTAATAATTGGATTATTATTATCTATTCTAAACGGTCTACTAAGTGGAGTCATTGGTAATTATCTTATATATAAAATAGAACAAATTAATCCTTATTAATCGTGAATTCGAAATCGTTATATTTATATTCGATTTTACCAATAATAAATCTATGATAAATGATAATAGAGAAGACGCAAATGATGTTCCAACGTACGACGGACAAGTTATTTTTAAAGGAAATTTCAAAGAAAATCGTACAAGTTTGATGAAAAAATTAAAACTTCGCGTTATAGACTTATTCTATTTCTATATCGTCTAACGCATCTTCTATATCTATTTCTTCTTCATCATCTAATGTTATTTGTACTGGTGAAGAATCATTTTTAATTACATCTGATTCTTCAATATCTACAGATTGTGATTTTTCACTTGTGTGACCTTCTACAATATATGAACCTTGTGATTGAACTTCGGGTGGATAATCTACATTGTCATATCCTGTTGTTGAATATGGTACCGTTGCAGAGAATTCTCCATTGTTATCTGCTTGTGTCTCTTGTTTATATTCGAATGAGAGTCCTGTATCTGGGTCAAACATTTGAATTGTTATAGATATTATTTCGTTAGGTTCAGCATTATTACCTTGTATTTCTGCACCATCTACTTTTTCAAATATTTTTACAGAACTTGGATTTTCGTCAAATTCTGTTAGTTCAATTTCGTTATCTGCTGAATCAAATATTTGACCTATTTCCGCACCAACAGCAGGATTTTGGAATGAACCTGTGGGGCTTGATTTTACAAGTCTATAATTTTCTAAAGCATCAACGGTTTCTTGTGGGTTCGCACCGAAACCATTAAATGTAACATCTTGATTTTCATTAGCATAATTTCGTGCTTCTTCTGTACTATTATGTACTTTTACAGGATTTTGTTGAGATATTATTGTACGTATAGATTGTTGATGTTGTTCTTGTTGATGTTGTTCTTGTTGATGTTGTTCTTGTACTTCACCACCAATTTCATCTACAGAGTAATCAACAGTATATGGACCCGGTTCCATTTGACCACCATGACCGTAGTATAATCGAACCATCATTGAATCATAATATCTTTGATTTCTTTCAAAGAATGCAATAGATTGCTGTGTTCCATCAGATGCGTAATATGGTGTAATTAAATCATCTGATGTAACATCTTCATTAAATTCAGATATAGCTGTTAATTTACTAAATGGTGATACCATTTGCCAATCAATAGCTATATATTTTGCTTCTGCATTTTCATCCATGTTTTTCATAACTTGTTCTGCATCATCAGAATTATTAGCTAATAGGAATTGAGATGCTTCGCTTGCATGTTGTTGAAACGGATTAGCGACAGGAGAACGGTCTCCTGTTACAGTTATCCAATGACCATAATCCCACCAAGACATTACGCCGTATGAATCTTCATCATATTCGTATGGTTGTGAACTTGTAGATATATCATTTGGAATATTATCTGTTTCTGTTGATTCTCCAAGCCAAATTAATGGTTCTTCCCAATCTTGATAACTATCAATGTTTATATTATCTGTACTATCACTGAATACTGTACCAGATACCGGTAAGAATAATATTGGAACAATAACAGTTATTATTAATAGTAATGCTATTATTTGATATCCTTCAATATTATCTAAATTATTTGGAATTTCAACATAATTGATTAACTGCTGAATTGTTATCATTGAAAACATTGCAACAAACGGTGCAAGATAATAATTAAATCGAATAGTTCTAATACTTATTATTACGAAAAATATCCCTACAACTACAAGGAATATATTTGATGCAGATTGTTTTGTATTCTTAATTTTACCAAAAGTCATCATAATCATACCTATAATTGCTGCACCTAGCAAGAAACCATATTGTGAAAATGATAAATCAATAAATGTTGTAGATTGTTCTTCAGCAATTGTTTGTACATCATCTCCACCAAATCCTATTAATCGAAGAATATTTTCAAAAATTACAGAGAACACACTAGGTTGAATTATAAATAAGATAAGCGCGGAAACAATACCTATACCTAATATTGAACTATGGAATTTTCTTTTAGACCAATTATTTTCTTCACCGTATTTATTTAATACAATTAATATTCCTGTTCCAATTAGTGATGTTACTACTACACCTAAATGAACAATTGATGGATTTGATATACTTGTTTCCATCGTTGGTATTTGAATTAATACAAATAGTGTTGATGTTATTAATAATGTGAAGAAAGTTAATAATGCTGGTTCAGAAAGTTTTTCTGAATCATATGATATAAATGCATATATACCTGCACCAGCAGCTAACAATCCAAAGTACATCATTGCTGGCGGCCACGTTAGATAATAAAGTAATATTGCAAGTGAAGCTAGACTAACAGATGTCAACCACGGTTTTAAATTATGTAATTCTCTTAATTGAATAACTTCCAACGTAATTACATCTTCCTGTGCTCTATCTAATGCTTTCATTGTTAAGAAAACAGCTAATAGTAAGAATAATACTTCTAAAACATGATGTTGAGCAAATCCAACAACGCTTCGTTGATATAATGTACCGGGTATAAATGTTAAAGCACCTACAGATGCTACACCAACCCATTTTGAATTTGTAATATATTTTGTCATAACATATACTATACCTAAAATCAATACGAAAAATACTGGTGATGAATAAACCAGAACTTGACGTACTAATTCAGATGATGGATTCCCCAATCCTAATATTAATATAATAGTGGCAAGTATTTGGTCATACAATGTTCCAAATGTGCCTGCATCTGCTCCAATAGGATATCCGCTCTTAGGGTCTACACCAATAACAAACGGGAAATTATCAATTGTATATTGTACTGCTCTATAATGATACCAAGAATCATTACCAAGTAAAGCTAATTCTCCCGATTCTGTTATTAAATTATCACGATTTCGAATCCTTGTAAATAATGCTATTATCGTAAATATAACTAACATATAAATATGTCCATATCTTCGCAATGCTTCAGATATATTTTGTTTGAGTGAGTTATTTGACATTCTCTTATAATAATAGAATATCATTTAATATGAATGTTATGCCTTTTTGATTGAATATACAAAAATAACGTTAATTTTTAGTCAATTGAAATCAAAAGTTTTAAAAGTAATACTATATAATAATATAGTAAGATTAATTATGAATACCGAAAACAAAAATGGAAGTTCTATCCGCTATATCCTTCCAATTTTAATTTTATCTGTAGGTATGGTATTAATTCGGACAGATGTATCGCTATTTTCACTTAGTGGTCATGAAATGACTACAGCGGGTGTAGCTTTATTTGCACTTGGTGCATTCACATTTATCATTTTAATTAATGATGACAAAAATGATATTATGCCATCTGAAGAAATCATCTCACTTGCTCATGTACTTGTAATTTATGCAAGTGTTTTAACGATGTTATTCTACGAGCAAATTTTCCTCGTTGAAACCATCATCGTAACTATATTTGTAATGCTTATGTTCGGTACAGGCATTGCATTATTAGTTGACATGTCAAATTTGGGTAGGTTTGACGTTTCAAAGTAACTTTATTTTTGTTTGTATTTATGCAGCACTATTAATTAGTTTACTACTATATTTCATAATGGCAATACTACATAAAAGACCAATTACACCTATTAGTGTAATAAATGTGAATGACATAATATTTACTACACTGAAATACATCATTAATAATCCAATTGATTCACCACCAAAACCGAATATCATTTTCTGTTCTTTTTCTAATTGTTGATGTGGTGAATCACCAATAATATTGTTGTATTCGCTTGTGTATTTTGCGTATAAGTTCTGTACATAACCCAGTGGTTTGTGTTGTTTTTCTACCATAGTTAAACCAATTCTCCTTACTGTATTATTGGAGTATACCCTATTAAAACCATCGATTTTGTACGATAAGCGTTTTTTAAAATTGTGAAAATAGAGCTAAAAATATTAGAATTTTCGCTATAATATTTAATATAATCAATTATTTTAACAGGTAAATTGTGCGTTTGAATAGTAAAAAATATTTTTTAATCATCTGATGGACTCAAAATAGTATTCAATTTATCTAAATCTTTTTGTACATCCTCCTTTTTTTCTGGTGAGTCTTCTAATTCTTGAAGTCCATTTGCTAAATTGAAAAGTAAAGATTTTAATTTATCTTTATGTTCTGTTTTTGTAGCATGAAGAAGCGTGATTTCTAGTTCATCATACGGTTCATCAGGATATATGTCATTATTATAATATTCTTGTTGCGTATCTGGATGTAAATTATCAAAATCTATTGGTTGAGAAACCATGTCATTTTCTTCTGCGTGTTTTTTAACAACGTCTAACAATTCGTATAAATGCAGGAGTTCTCCTTTCTTCATATATAATACAATTTTAGGGATACGTTAATAGTTTTATGATTGTTTAAATATATCGTTTAAAATCGCAACTATTAAATTGGAATATATATAACGTAACATATAATATGAACCAATCTAATAATTATTTCCCATATAGTTTAATTGTAAGTAAATGGAGTAGTCCTGTTGAAGCATTTACGCCACATCCAAAAAATACAAATCCTATAGTATGTTGTAAACGAGATGACGTAAAAAATCATATCAGTATGGACCTAAAGAAAAAAGTAGATAATTCTGAAGTCATTATCGCGCATGAAACAACAAAAGAAAACGCAGAAAATATTTTACAAAATGGATTTAAATTAAAAGATGGCGAAAGTTCATGTGAAATTAGAGATAAAGCAATCTTTGGTTGGATTCATAAATCAGATATTGGAAAACATTCAATTTCAAAAAATAAAGACTATATTGTTTTATTTTCTGTACCGAAAGATAAACTTTTTATTAGTTCTTATAACACCAGTGCAAAACAGATTATTTTAGGTGATATTACAAAACAAGAATATGAATATAAACATGTATTACCGTATAATAGATATGAACATATTTTAAAGAATAAACATTCAATTATTGAGCATTTAAATTATAATAAAAATACACTGTTATTAGATTAAGTACATGTGGGTTCTGAATTTAATTCTACATTTGATTCATCCGTAACATCATCAGAACCTTCGACTAGTTTATGGTCGTCAACATTTTTATTTGCAGACACATGCCATCTATCATATGTGTCATTATATTTCTTTAATTTATTACTTACATCAGATTTAATATTATCTTCATTAATATTTATTTCTAATTTGTAAATATGTGGATTTTTTTGAACTCTATTTAAATTTGCACTCACAAGATTATTATCGAAATAATATGGAGATACAACAGTCATTAAGTTTTTATATATTGTTTTTTCTACTTTGCGGATTGATTTTCGTGCTGCAACGATAGCTGCACGCGTAGCATAATCTGCAGATTCTCTCCAATCTTTAACAGCTTCCTCAGGTTCATTCAAATCTTTATATGAACCAATTGCTTTTTCACCAGCTTTCTTAATATCTTGTTGAGGTTTATTTGCTTCTTTTTCTCTTTTATTCTCTGAAATTGTAGCTTTATCCGCTGTTTTATTATTTATATCTGTTTTAACATTCTCACTTAATTTAGGTCTCCAATCATTATATTCTGTAAGTTCTTTTTCAAATCCAAGATGACTATCAGAATTAAGTTCCTCTAAAGCAAATGCAATCATTTCTCCATGTTTAACAATTTCTGACCATTTACCAGTTAATTTAAAACCAGATACACTTTCGTTATATTCTGTCATTATATTCGTTCGTATATGTCATGTAAACGTAATACCCCTTAAGACTGACGGTCTGTTGGTATGATATTATTCAAATACAAGTTATTCGAATACGATAAAATAAGTACGTTTAAATATTCCAACTATATATATTTATGTATGTCGATTAATATACTTAATATCGAACCTCAAGTTTATGTTTCTAAAACCGAACCAAAACCAGAACTTGTTTTACCGATTAAAGAAATAGAAAATAAAGATAAAAAACCAAGAGGTGGATTATGGACTAGTAGAAAATATTATAAAAATAACGAAGTTACATCTCCATGGATTGAATGGTCTCAAGGAAATAATCTATATGATGACAACGTGCATGTGTGGGAATTAACGATAAATAATCCTTGTAAAGTTCTTGAAATTAATTCAAAAGACGATATTATAAATTATTGTAAAAAATATAAGCATAATATCGATGGTGAAATGTATAAATTCAATTGGGATTATATATTTGATGAATTAAATTGTGATGCAATCTATTTAACGGAAGAAGGCGTTAGAAATTTGACGGGGGTTTTTGTTGATAAAAAATATTCAATGATAAGTTGGGATGTCGAATCCATGTTATGGTCAAATTGGAAATTTTCTAATATAGAAAAAATAAGAACGCTATAATACTTAGAATAAAATCAAAACAGTTTTATATTGTATATTGATTATAAATAATCATGAGTTTAGAAACTATCATCCACACTTTTTTGGTTGTAATAGGGAGTGTGCTTGCTACAAAAGGGATTAAAAATATCAAAAAAGAATATGCTCATTTACCAGTTGAAAATATTTTGTCTACTATAATAATTTTAGGCATTATAGGTATAATGTATCTAGGTAATTATTTACTAGGAATTCTATATATACTCATATTAGTATATGCCTCAATTAAATAATAGCTTGTATTAATAATATTTATAACATATCAATATTTATTATCTTGAATCGTATTTATAATATGTACGTTGAGTATGGTTAACGTACTAAATCGAACATCGAAAGGTTTATAATCTATCCCCACATTATGTATGATAAGAGGTGAACCATGATGTATACAATACATAAATTACAAACGCTAACCCATTCTGATTGGATAGTTAGTGATACATATGTATGTACACATTATGGTGGACGAAATATTTTCCCACTATAATTTTTTACCACGGAACACGCTCCAAGGCTGGAATCAAATGCCTTGGAGGGTGGAAATGGTAAATTGAAAAAATTCAACACACAAGAGGTACGTGTGTTCAAATAATAACAGCGAAAACACTCAGGATAAGAACTGAGTGGGAATCGCTCCATTACAAACGTAACAGCCCAACTTTACATCCTTTGGATGACATTGTTGGGTCAGGGCCACTTTGAGGGGGCTGAAATTTGTAAGGTCTGGAGCGACTTTGCGTAAAG
>LKMJ01000170.1_pt1 | contig 42809 bp, 42 predicted proteins | sample 643391 | NCBI WGS metagenome assembly LKMJ01 (sample SAMN04112250, study PRJNA286221) | soda lake metagenome | biome: soda lake; feature: Kulunda Steppe; material: water; isolation source: sample PL-Br10 brine of Picturesque Lake | place: Russia: Kulunda steppe | collected 2010-07 | reverse complement strand
CCCTTCATCCCGGCGACGTGCTGGACGGCCCCGGAGATCCCGATCGCGATGTAGACGTCGGGCGTGACGACCTTCCCGGACTGGCCGACCTGTCGGTTCTGCGGCAGCCAGCCGTTGTCGACGATGGGTCGCGACGAGGACAGCGTCGCGCCGAGCGCGTCGGCGAGCTCCTCGACCAGCGGGAGGTTATCTTCGTCTTCGATTCCACGACCGATCGACACCAGCACGTCGGCCTCTGTGATGTCGATATCGCCGCTCCCGACTTCCTCGAACCCGTTGACTGTCGAACCGAGCGTGTCGTGATCGATCTCGGCCTCGAACGCCTCGATCGCCGCGTCGCCGCTCGCGTCGGCCGTCGGCCACTCGGCCGGTCGGACCGTCACCGCGTACTGTTCGGCGTCGATGTCGTAGGTCGTTTCGACCTTTCCGCCGTACTGTTCACGTCTGACTTCGATCGCGTCGCCGCCCTCGAAGCCGATGACGTCCGTCACCAGCGGGAGACCGAGGCGTCCGGCCAACGCCGGGGCGTAATCGAGCCCGTTCACCGAGTTCGGCAACAGAAGCGCCGTCGGGTCGAGTTCGGCGTGGAGCTGTTCGGCCGCCTGCGTGTAGATCCCGTGGTTGAACTCCTCGCCCTCGGCGACGGTGTATATCGTGTCGACGCCCTCGCGGTTCAGCTCCTCGGCGAACCCCTCGACGTCGCCGCCGATCACGGCGACGGCGAGTTCGGACCCGAGTTCGTCGGCGAGTTCGCGGCCGGCCGTGACGAGCTCGAAGGAGACGTCCCGCAGATCGCCACGACGGTGTTCGGCGACGGCGAGTACCGTCATCCTTCGACCACCCCCTTATCACGGAGGAACGCGGCGAGCTCCCCGGCGGTCTCGTCGGCGCTTCCCTCCCAAACCGTCGCGTCGCTTTCCGATTCGGGTTCGTACATCGATGTGCGTTCGATGGCCGAGTCGACGACGCTCTCGTCGAGTCCGATATCCTCGAGTGAGCTGTTTTCCAGCGGCTTTCGCTGGGCCTGCCGGATCCCACGCAGGCTGGCGTAGCGGGGTTCGTTGATCCCGGTCTGGATAGTCAACACCGCGGGCAGATCCACGTCGGTCAGCTCTTCGATCCCGCCCTCGAGCTCCCGGTGGACCGAAGCGACGCCGGCCTCTGCATCGAGATCGAGCTCGTTGACGACGGCGGCCCACTCGAAGCCGAGCTCCTCGGCGAGCGCGACGCCGGTCGCCCCGTTGGCGTCGTCGCCGGCCTGGACGCCCGACAGAACGAGGTCCGGTTCCTCTTCCTCCGCGACGGCGGCGATGAGTTCGGCCTTCGTTTCGATGTCGAGGAACTGCGCTCCCTTGAGCGCGTCGTCCCACACGCGGACGGCCCGGTCGGCGCCCTTCGCGAGAGCCATCCGGATCGTCTCCTCGGAGCGTTCGGGACCGACCGTGACGACGACAACCTCGACGTCGTCGTGTTCCTCGCTCGTCTGGACGGCTTCCTCGATCGCGTAATCGTCCCACTCGTTGAGATCGTATTCGAGGGAGCTCTCGGCGATGTCGAGCCCGGAGATATCGAACTCGTCGTCGACCTCGGCCACCTCTTTGACAGTCACGAGTATTTTCATAGCAGCTAGTGTGTCATACTCACGATCGTTCGTGGTTAAACGTTTCCGAATCGGCCCCTACCCGTTCCGTTTCGGTAGGTTTTTGACAACGTTCGACGGTCACGTCCCGTCGGATCCGTCCTCGATGTCGCCGACACCCTCCCCTGGGAGGCTGATGAGGTTCTCTCTCCCGATCCGGAGTTTGTTCACCCGGTCGTCGTCGTCCATCGAGGACAGAAGCTGTGAGACCTTCGCGTTCGACCAGCCGGTCTCCTTGACGATCATCGCCTGCTTCATCCGGCCGCCGTTTTGCTCGAGGAGGTACTCGACGCGCTCCTCATCGGAGAGCAACTCGAGATCCGGTTCGGCTTCGTCTTCCCCCTCGGTCGGCGGCCCTTCGTCCTCGGTTTCGGCCGCCTTCTTTTTCGGGGGATCTCCCGCTGACCCGGCCGGCGTTCCCGTTTCCTCGAAATCGGCATCCGGGGACGGTTCTTCGGCCGCGGTATCGTCCTCGGAACGACGGCGCGCCACCAGCAGATAGAGACCGACCAACAGGGCCGCACCGCTCAACGCCATCGCAACGACGACGAGTAACGTCGAGATACTGTTATCGGCTCCGGGATCGGGCCCCGTCGCCGTCGGCGAGTAGACGATCGTGAAATAGCCCGGTTCGAAGGTTTCCGGGCCCTCCCAGTGGAGATCCTGGTCCTCGGCGCCGATCGGCGAGGTCGTCGGGCTCCCGTAGCCCGGCGGCGATCGGATCGTCAGGGACTGTTCCGCCGTCAGACCGGGCAGCCACGTCCCCTCAGTGGTTGTGAACACGTCGTCGACGTACATCGTGTCGTCCGCCTCGATCCGGGCGAACGACTCCCAGGTGAACGTCACCCGGAGGAGCCCACGTTCTTCGACCGCCTCGCCGTCGTCCGTTCCGTTGACGATCTCGCTTTCACGGTTGACCGATCGGATCGCCATCTCGCGGTCGCTCTCGGGCGCAGCCGCGTCGGCGGCCTGCTCGAAGGTATCCACCCCGAGATCGAGTCCGACCTCCCCGGCCTCGAACTCTGCCGCGAACGCTTCGAAGTCTTCCCTGTCGTCGTCGTCTTCGATCGACACCGCGACCGTGACGCTCCATTCGGCGTCCCCGTCGTCCTGTAGCTGTACCTCGAGATGGGTCTCCCCGGCCGCCGGCTCGCCCACGACCGGAGACGGGCCGAACGCTACACCAAAAAGGAGGAGGGCACACAGCAGGAGGGGAACCCGATACCGCATGAGTAGAGCATGGACACCCCCACGGCAAAACGCTTTCCATCCCGAGATAAAATATCAGAACGCTCGATAAACTGTTTCGGACGCTCTCGTGGCTCCGTTCCGTCCCGGCTCCGGACGGGCGGATTTTTGTTCGTCCGGAACGACCGCCCGGTATGGACGGACTCCGCGTTCTCGTTGTCGCCCTCCTCCTCTGTGTGGCGCCGATCGGCGGCGTCGTCGTCGCGTCCGACACCGCCAGCGAGCCACAACAGACGACCGAGGGATCCGATACGTCGATGTCGGTCGTGACGGTCGAAAACAGCTCGGAGTATCTCGCCCCCTCCGCGGACGCGATCGACAGAAGCGGGCAGCGAACGGCCGGGATCGACGTCACCGGCGCCCTCGAAGCCGACGTCGGACAGCTCCGGAGCGTCTATCTCTCCGAGACACTACAGCGGCAGTACCGAAACGCCGACACCGACGACGAGCGGCGAGCCGTCCTCGAGCGCGGTGCCGAACGGCTCACCCAGCGCGTCGAGGAGCTAGAAACGAAAGAGCGTACGGCGATACGACAGTTCAACGACGATGAAGTGGGCGAGTACGAACTGCTTCGGACGCTCGCGACCGTCCACCGTGAGGCCGCCGCGACTGAGGAAGCACTCGTGTGGCTCGAAGGGGCCGCAAACGACGTCGGCGACGAAGCCGTCTCCGAACGGGCCAAGACAGAGCAGGTGCGGCTCGTTCCGATGGACGGTCCCGTCAGAGACCAGCTGAGCCGGACCATCGAAAGCGGACTGTCCTCCAGAATACACGTCGAGACGGCCGGCGACGGTATCGTCCTGGCGGCGGTGGATCGGACCGGCGACACGTACCTCCGGGAAGCCCACGATCCGACGGCGAAAGCGACCGATGTCCCGGATCAGTACGACGGGAACCCATCGCCGGCCCTGGATCGGTTCAGCGAACTGTACCCCTGGTCGATAGGGAGCTTCGATGGGATCGACGCGATCGGACCGGCGCAGGTCCGGCTCTATCGGTTCGGCGCGAGCCACCCACACGGGGAACTCGCGACGTATCTCGATAGCGGTTCGACGGAGATCATCTACGAGATGCAGTGGATCGACACCGACTCGGTGCCGACCGAGACCCGACAGCGAACCGACGGCGATCTCAGGCTCGTCCTCAATACGACCCGAGCCGGCGGACCGCTCAGTGTTTCGGTCCTCGACACCGCGACCGACGAGCGCGTCGACGCGACGATCGAACTGAACGGGGAACCGGTCGGTTCGACCGACGGAGATCGGCTCTGGACGGTCGCGCCCCGGGGAACGGTCACAATCGAGGCGACCCACGGCGGGGAGACGGTAACGTTCGAGACGAACTTCGAGTGAGCGGCCGAACTTTTTTATATCGAAACGCACCCAGCCGTCCCATGTCTGACCGGGCCGTCTCTCCCGTCGTCGGGGTCGTCTGTCTCGTCGCGGTGACGGTCGCCCTCGCGGTCGGCGTCGGGGCGAGCACGCAGGTTACGACCCCGCCGGAACCGACAACCGCGTCCTTCGACGCGACGGTCGAGGGAACCGGTGAGGTAACTGTCCGCCATCGCGGCGGCGACAGTATCGATCCGGCCAACCTCGACGTTCACGTCCGTATCGACGGCGAGCCGCTCGATCGACAGCCGCCGGTTCCGTTCTTTTCGGCTCGCGGTTTCGAGAGCGGTCCGACCGGGCCGTTCAACAGCGCACGCTCGGAACGATGGCGTGCGGGCGAGACGGCGTCGTTCCGCGTTGCGGGGACGAACGATCCGAGCATACGCCCCGGCGACACCGTGGCGATCCGGATATCAGTCGACGGACACGACGTCGCCCGGATCGAAACGACGGCTTAACCGGGTCCGTCGAGGTTCGATTCGCCCCCGTCCGCTTCGGGAACGCGCGCGATCGTGGTGATCGCCCTCGGCGTCCCGGGCGCGCGCTGTTGGATCCGGTGTTCGAACTTCTCGAACCCCGCCTCGGCGAACATCCGGTCGGCCTCCTCCTCGTCGTAAAAGAGCATGATCGCGTCCGCAAGCGACCCGAAAATAGACGTTTTGGGGTAATCCGGCCCCACGACGAGGACGGGCCCACCCGGTTTCGTCACGCGTCTGGCTTCCCGGAGCGCCGCGACCGGGTTCGGCCAGTACTCGATCGAACCGGACGACCAGTAGGCGTCGAAGGAGTCGTCGACGAAGGGGAGCCGCTCTGCGTCCCCGCGGTGGAACTTCACGGGTCCACGCTTGCCGAACTTCCCAAAAGCCCGTTCGAGTTGGTGGGCTGACTGGTCGAGTCCCCAGACGTCGTCGGTGTGTTCCAGCAGTCCCTCCGTCGCGAAGCCGGTCCCACAGCCGACATCGAGGACGCGATCGCCCGCCTCGATACCGAACCACGCCAAGGCTTCGTCGCGCATCTCCTCGTTCCAGATGAACGGGTTGACCCGGTCGTACACTCGCGAGAGATATTTATAGAAGAGACGCGCACGAGCTTTGTCTTCGAGCACTCCCATCACCGATCCGTTGGGGCCTTCGGGGCATAACTTCCCGGATTCCGGCCGCGATCGGATCGATCCCCGGCGCGGAAATCGTCAACACTCATTACGGACGCCTCCCACAGGGAAAACATGTCTTTCGAGGAGATGGACGTCGACACCATCTGGATGGACGGCGAGTTCGTCGATTGGGACGACGCACAGACGCACGTGTTGACTCATTCGCTGCATTACGGCACGGGGGTGTTCGAGGGCGCCCGGTGTTACGACACCGAGAACGGTCCCGCCCTCTTCCGCTGGGAGGAACACCTCGACCGGCTCTTCGACTCCGCGAAAGTGTTGGATCACGATATCGGACACACGCGCGAGGAGATCACCGACGCGACGCTGACGCTCATCCGCGAGCAGGATCTCCGCTCGTGTTATATCCGCCCGCTGGTGTATTATGGCTACAACTCCCTGGGCGTCTCGCCGAAGGAATGTCCCTCCGAGACGATCGTCGCCTGCTGGCCTTGGGGTGCGTATCTCGGCGAGGACGCGATCGAGAACGGCGTCGACGTGATGGTTTCCTCGTGGCGGAAACACGCCTCCAGTATGATCCCGACGAACGTCAAGGCGACCGGGCCGTACCTCAACTCCATGCTCGCCGGCGAGGAGGCCCGACGCAACGGCTACGTCGAGGCCATCGTTCTCAACAAGGAGGGGAAAGTCGCGGAGGGCCCCGGCGAGAACATCTTCATGATCAACGACGGCGAGCTCTTTACCACCGGCGTCTCCGAGTCGATCCTCGATGGGATCACCCGGAACACGGTCATCAAACTCGCCCGTGATCTCGGGTACACGGTCCACGACGAGGCCTCGATCGGCCGCGGACAGCTCTATACGGCCGACGAGCTGTTTTTCACCGGGACGGCCGCCGAGGTCACGCCGATCAGAAGCGTCGACGACACCGAGATCGGAAACGGGAGTCGTGGCCCGATAACCGAGGAGATCCAGACGCAGTTCTTCGACCTCGTCGAGGGCCGACTCGGCGGGTACGAGAGCTGGTTCACCGAGGTCTGATCGCGTCCGGATAGCCCCCGGTTGAAACGTCCGCTACGTCCGGCCGTCTCCTCGTTTCCACCGACGTCGCGCCCTCTTTTTCCGGCGCCGTTACTGTCTGTCCCTCGTGTCTTCGAAACGTCTCCACGACGGCTCTTTCGGGTACCGGAAGCCGAAATTATCAGTGTCGAATCCGCGACATTCGTCTCGCTGCGCTGTGAAACACGGTGCGGATCGCGGGGTATTATAAAACAGCGGCGGTCAGTAGAACGCGATCGGCGTTCCGGGCGAATCCTCCTGTGAGACCTTCTCTAGGGCATCCTCGAAGTCCTTGAGGCGCACCTCGGTCCGGCCGTCGCGGATGGCGAACATCCCAGATTCGGTAGCGAGACTCTCCAGTTCGGCGCCCGAAAAGCCCTCGGTGCTTTCGGCGATCGAATCGAGATCGACGCCGTCGGCCAGTCGCATCCGTCGGGTGTGGATCCGAAGGATCTGCTTTCGCCCCTCGACGTCCGGCTCGGGGACCTCGATGAGCCGGTCGAAGCGGCCGGGCCGGAGGATCGCGCGATCGAGCATGTCGAAGCGGTTCGTCGCCGCGATGATCGAGATGTCGCCGCGATGATCGAAGCCGTCCATCTCCGAGAGCAGCTGCATCATCGTCCGCTGGACCTCGGCGTCGCCGGAGGTCTTCGACTCGGTCCGCTTGGAGGCGATCGCGTCGATCTCGTCGATGAAGATGATGGCCGGTTCACGTTCGGCGGCCATCTCGAAGAGATCCCGCACCAGGCGCGCCCCCTCCCCGATGAACTTCTGGACGAGTTCGGAGCCGGCCATCTTGATGAACGTGGCGTCGGTCCGGTTTGCGACCGCCTTCGCGAGCATCGTCTTGCCGGTTCCCGGCGGCCCATACAGCAGGACGCCGGTCGGCGGGTCGATACCGACTTCACGAAACTTCTCGGGGTTCGTCAGCGGATCCTCGACGGCCTCCCGCACCTCCTGGATCTGCGTTTCGAGCCCCCCAATGTCCTCGTACCCGACGTCGGGTTTCTCCGAGATCTCCATCGCTTGGGCCCGCGCGTCGGTCTCGGTATCGAGGACGGTCTGGATGGCGAAGGAGTCGTTGATCGCGACGCGGTCGCCGGCATCGAGTCGGCCGTACAGCCGCGGTGAGACGTCCGTCAACACCTCCTGGTTGTTGCCGTGCTGTTTGAGCAGCACCTGATCGTCGGTCAGCTCCTCGACCGTCGCCAGATACAGCGATGAGGTCTTCAGTGCCTCGTTTTCTTTCTGGAGATCCGTCACCTCCTCGCGGAGTTCGGATTGACGATTGCGGGCGGTCTCGAGTTGCGTCGTGAGTTCGTCGTGGACGCGAGAGACGTCGATATAGTGGTCCCGAAGCGCAGCCAGTTGCTCGTCTACCGACATGTCGGGGTCGAGATTGAGTGTCGGCCGGTCCGGGAGCGAGGGGCTATGCGACATTATCGGTCGGTACGGGTCCGAGATTAAAAGGGCCTTTGGGTGAGGGTGACCTTTGCGATAGCAGCTAACATACCGAACGCATGCGGACTCCGTCGGCCTGTGGTCGGCAGAACGGTTTCACACGAGCGATTCGAACTCCCCGAGCATGCCGTCGTATCGGTCGATCGCCGCCTCGACGGGTTCGGCCGTCGACATGTCGATTCCGGCGGTTTCGAGGAGTTCGAGGGGGTATTCCCTCGAGCCCGACCGGAGGAAGTCACGGTAGTCGGCCGCGGCGCTTTCACCCTCGGTCGCGATCCGGTCGACGATCGCGTTCGCCGCGCTGATCCCCGTCGCATACTGATAGACGTAGTAGGCACGATAGAAGTGTGGGATCCGCATCCACTCGCGGGCGATACGGTCGTCGACGACCGCGGGCTCGTAGTAATCGCTTTTCAACCCTCGGTAGAGTTCGTCGAGCCGATCGGGAGTGAGCGCTTCCCCCGCCGCTTCGAGTTCGTGGGCACGGTGCTCGAAGGCGGCGAACATCGTCTGTCGGAACAGCGTCGACCGGAACCGCTCGAGGTACTCATCGAGGACGTGTCGCCGGAACCGTTCGTCATCGACGGTCTCGAGCAGATGGCGGGTCAAAAGCGCCTCGTTGACCGTCGAGGCGACCTCCGCGACGAAGATCTCGTATCCCGAGTAGACGTACGGCTGTGTCTCGCTGGTTAGCTCCGAATGCATGGAGTGGCCGAGTTCGTGTGCCAGCGTGTACATCGAGGCGATGTCCTCCTGGTAGTTCATGAGGATGTACGGCTGGCTGTCGTAGGTACCGCCGCTGTAGGCTCCAGACTGCTTGTTTGCCGTCTCGTAGACGTCGACCCACCGCGAATCGAGGCCCTCCGCCATCCGGTCACGGTAGGCCGCCCCGAGCGGTTCGACGGCGTCGACGACGTACCCCCTTGCTCGCTCGTACTCGAGTTCGGGACTTTCGCCGTCCGCAAGCGGTGTATAGAGGTCCCACATCCGAAGCTCGTCGACGCCGAACGCCTCCCGTTTCAGTTCGGCGTGTCGGTGCAGCACGTCGAGCTCGGACTCGACGGTCTCCACGAGCGTGTCGTACACCGAAACGGGGACGTTCGGCCCGTTCAGGGCGGCTTCCCGGGCCGACTCGTAGTTTCTCGCCGCCGCGAGTTTCTCGTCGGCCTTGACACTGTTTTTGTACGCGGTGCCGACGCTGTTGCGATACTGTTCCCACTCGTCGTAGAAGGCCTCGTAGACGCGACGGCGGAACGTCCTGTCCGGGTGTTTCTGTAGCTTCGTGAAGTTCGAGAGCGTGATCCGACGGTCCTCCCCCTCGGGACCTTCGACGGTCGGGAACTCCATGTCGGCGTTCGTCAGCATGTTGTAGACGTCCCCCGCCGCCCCGGTCACCTCGCTCAGATCGGCCAACAGTGCCTCGATCTCCGCCGATCTCGTGTGTGGTTTCATCCGCAGCGTGTCGTCGAAGTAGTGTTCGTACGGTTCGAGTGCGGGGTTTTCTTCGATCAGTTCCTCGACCGCCTCCCGGTCGAGTTCCTGGATCTCCGGGCCGACGTAGCTCGCGGCACTGGAGGCGTCGGCGGCCAGCGACCGGGCCCGGGCGGCGAGCGCCTGGTAGGTCTGGTTCGTCGTGTCCTCGTCTCTCCGCATCCGGGCGTACGCAGAGAGGTTCGAGACCGCCCGCATGATCGACTCCCGGAGCGTCAGGACTTCCTCGAGTGTCGCCGCGCTCTCGGTGACCCGGCCCTCGTAGGCCGACAGTTCGTCGACTCTCGCTTCGGCCTCCGTATAGGCCGACTCCCACGCCTGGTCGTCGGCGAACAGGTCCGTCAGGTCCCACGTGTAGGTCTCGTCGATCTCGCTTCGGTCGGGTACAGAACTCATGCGGCGGGATACGGGTAGCACGGCCCTAAACCCGTCGTCAGCGGAACTTGCCGTTCAAGTTTCCCGATCGGAAAACAGCGCTCCGGCGACGCGAGCGCCCGCCAACCGCTGCCGGCGTCTGTGCTCGAACACCCTTTCGGCCGACGAAAGCGCCCGCTCGTCGACCTCGAACTCGACTCCGGAATACCGGACGTCGAGGAGCACGAGCGGTTCGGGGTCGGCGGACGCGATGCCGTCGGGTCCCGAGAGCGGATCGTCAGCGAGCGCCCGGTCGATGAACGACGGCGGACGACGATGCCCGGCGACGGCCTCGATCGCCGAGACGAGCCGCCGGACGAGCTGTCTGGCGAACCCGCCGGCCCGACAGTCGACGACGAGGAACGACCCCTCCCGACGGACTGACACGGACAGCGTCCGTTCGGTTCCCTCCTCGTCCGACGTGAAGTTATGAAAGTCGTGTTCGCCGGAGAGCTTCCGTGCTGCGGTTTCGGCTCTTTCGTCGTCGCCCTCCTCGGCGTACAGGAAGTACCGATAGACGCGCGCTTCGGCGCCGTGAGTCGCGTGAAACGACCCCGGAACGTCGGCGGACGCCCACGCCCGGACCGATTCGGGGAGTTCGCCGTTGAAGGCACGCGGTCCGAGCCACGGCGGCGCTTCGAAGGCGACCGTCTGCGCACGCGCCGAAACTCCGGCATCGGTTCGTCCGGCCGCGGCGTAGCCGATCGGTGAGCCGCATTCGAATCTGACGCCCAACTCACGGAGCGCACCGAAGAGTTCGTCTTCGATCGTGTCACCGTGTGGCTGTCGCTGAAACCCTCGGTAGCCGGTGCCGTCGTAGGCCACTCGGAACGCGCGCATCTGTCGGATCGATGCAACCCGATCGGCTTGTCGGTTCCGGTGCCGGTTCGTTTCTTTCCCTCTTCCTGTGACAAACGTAGTTAAATAACCTGTGTCTGTTCTGAATATGTACCAATATAAGGTTTAGTGTAATGTTTGTCCATCGCCTTTATATATTCCCATTCAAAATTCATATACAACCATGATCGACCGATTGGTTCGGGACGTCGACGTCCCACAGCCTCCGACGATCGTCCCCGAAGCACCGACGACGGATGCCGCACGGCTCCTGTGTCGACCTGACGTTCCGGCGGCCGTCGTCGCCGACGAGAGTGGTGTGACGGGTCTGCTCACCGAATCGGATATCGTCGCGATGGTCGCCGAAACCGACGCACTGCTCGACGTCGGATCCGTCATGTCCGATCCCGTCCCGACGGTCACCCCCGAGATGACACTCGTCGAGACGGCCGAAACGATGCGGGAAAGCGGACTCGGACATCTCCCGGTCGTCGAGGGAACGGAGTACTACGGGCTAGTTTCGGCGGACACGCTCGCGCCGTACCTCTCGCGGCACCGGCTCGATATCGAGGACGCGTCGGAGCGAACGACCGTCCGGGTCGCTGACGCAGCCGAAGCGACCGCCGGCGACTGAACGTCTTCTCTTCTCTCTCCGTCGACGCTTCCGCCCGACTACTCGTAATCCTCGTACGTCGGCCGCCCCTCCTCCGGTGGGAACGACGACAGCGGCGCCTGCGTCTGATCGCCGGACTCCATGTCCTTGATCGTCACGGCGTCGTCGGCGAGGTCCTGCTCGCCGACGATCACGACCGTCTCGGCGTCGATCCCGTCGGCGTACGAAAGCTGGTCGCCGAAGCTCCGATCGGCCAGATCTGTCTCGACAACGTGACCGAGCTCACGGAGCTCCTGAGCGATCTCCAGGGCCACCTCGCGAGTCTCGCCGACCGAGAGGACGTAGTAATCCGTCGCCGTCGCTTCCTCGGGCCAGACGCCGGCGCGCTGACACAGAAGCGACAGCGTCTCGTGGCCGATCCCGACGCCGACGGCCGGTGTCGGCTCCCCGCCGTACCCCTCGATGAGGTCGTCGTACCGCCCGCCGCCGAAGACCGACCGTGAGACTTCGCCTGCGGTGTCGAAACACTCGAAGACGACGCCGGTGTAGTAATCCAGCCCCCGGGCCGTCTCGAGCGACACCGTGCAGTACTCCCGGGCTCCGAAGGCGTCGGTCGCCTCGAGGACGGCCCGGAGGTTCCCGACGGCCTCGGCGACCCGATCGGTGCCGGCGAACTCGACGAGTTCGTCCAGATCATCCGTTTCGAGCACCGAATCGAACGACTCCGCCTGCGCGTGCGTCAGTCCCGACTCGACGAGCAACTCGTAGTACTCGTCGGTGTCGATCTTTTCCTTTTTGTCGACCGCTCGGATGGCGTCGGCCGTTTCGACGTCCTCGTCGATCGATTCCAACAGCCCGCCGAGGATATCCCGGTGGGAGACACGGAACTCGAAATCGTCCCCTGAGAGTCCGAGATCGGTCATGACGTCGGCGGCAGCGGCGAGGATTTCGGCGTCCGACTCCGGACGGGACGAGCCGAAGATATCGACGTTCGTCTGATAGAACTCCCGGAAGCGACCCTGCTGGACCTGTTCGTAGCGCCAGAACGGTCGCGTCGAGAACCACTTGATCGGTTTCGCGAGCGCGCTGCCTCTCGCGACGACCATCCGTGCGACCGTCGGCGTCAACTCCGGTGTCAAGGCGACCTCTCGGCCGCCTTTGTCCTCGAAGGCGTACAGCTCCTCGACGATCTCCTCGCCGGACTTGTCGGTGTAGAGCCGGGTTCGTTCGAGCGCCGGCGTCCCGATCTCTCCGAAGCCGTAGCGTCGGATCCGATCCTCGATCGTGTCGGTGACCGCCCGGCGGGCGGCCATCTCGTCGGAATAGAACTCCCTGAATCCCTTCAGACCGTCGTACATGCCGCACGGTTCGGGGGCGAGACCCTAAAAGGTGCGATCTGTCCCCGAACTCGTAGGGGTCGTGGTGGCCAACGGCGGTTGCCGAGCAGTCTCTCGGTACTCTGTCTCCGCTCTTCGCTCGAAAACGGGCGAACCCCGACGAGACGCCCTCTCAGTCGTCGACGACGACTTCGACCGGTTCCTCGCTTTCGTCCTCGTCGATCGACTCGATCGAACCCTGCTGTTGGTAGAACAGCGCGAGGATGACGCCGACGACGATCCACGAGCGCCAGTTCGCCAGGTTCAGCGTGTACCCGATGCCGAACGGTTTCTCGACGAGCATTCCCTTCCCCGGCTGCCAGTAGGCCGACAGCATCCGTCCCAGAGAGGGACGCTCGAAGTTATACGGGATGCCGAACAGTTCACCGGACTGGGGCTTCTCTGTCATGCCACACGCTACGTCGGGGCGGAACTTATAAGCACGCCCTTCGGCGCATCACTGATACCGACCGCGACGTTCGATCTCCCGCAACTGTCCGAGCACGCGCTCCTCGCCCGCCTTCGCGTAGGCGTCCTCGAAGGCGTCGACCAGCGTCGCCGGGTCGGCGGCCGTCCCGCCGAGGGCACCCTCGAAGACGTGGAGATCCATCGCGTAGTCCTCGATGTCTTCGGTGTAGTAGCCGAGACCGAAATCGATCAGCCAGGTTCGATCGACCGAGACGCGGACGTTCCGCGGCGTCGGATCGCCGTGGACGAACCCCGCCCCGTGACAGCGCGCGAGGTGTCGGCCGACGGCCCGGACCCGATCGGCCGAGGTCGCCGCGCCGAGATCCGATTCGCCCACGAACTCGAACGCGAGTTCCCCCTCGGCTGGATCGACGTCGAAGACGACCGGCGTCGGAACGCCGACACGCCGGGCCTCGCTCGTGAGCCGCGCCTCCGAGCGGGTCCTCGATCGTCGGAGCCGTCGGTCGAGTTCCGGGTGACGGTACGCCTTCGAGAGCCGCCGTTTGTAAACGCGGCCGTCGCTCTCCGCCAGATCGACGGTCGCTTCCGCCCCGCGGACACGTTCCTCCTCGGAGACCGGACGCGCGGTGTTCCCCTCCCGACGCCACGTCACGTCGACCTCGTCGGGGCGGAAGTTCGGCCGGACCCGGGATTCGCCGATCGCGATCGTGTCGCCGGCGTCGTACATTTTCGCCCCGAGAACCGCGATCATCCCGGCGTTATCCCGGAGGAACTCGGGTTCGGGTGAGTAAAAAGCCGCCCCGCGTTCCGCACACATCTCCGCCAACATCCCACGGAGCCGGTCGTTCTGTCCGACCCCGCCGCCCAAGACGAGTTCGCCGGCGCCGGTCAGCGACAGCGCCCGCTCGGAGACCTCCGTGAGCATCGCAAAGACCGTCTCCTCGAGCCCGCGACAGACATCCGCTACCGGCGTCCCCCCGTCGTAGGCCGCCTTCGCCGCGGAGGTGATCCCCGAAAAGGAGAAATCCATCCCCTTGACGACGTACGGCAACTCGACGTATTCGCCCCCGACGGCGTGTGATTCGACTTTCGGTCCCCCTGGATGGTTCCAGCCGACGTGGCGGGTGAACTTATCGAGCGCGTTGCCGATGCCCGTGTCCATCGTCTCCCCGAGCACGCGATACCGCCCCTCGTGATAGCCGAGGACGTGAGCGTTGGCCCCCGAGGCGTTCAGGCAGATCGGCGAGTCGAACCCCGAACGGTGGCGACCGATCTCGAGGTGGGCGACCATGTGGTTGACGCCGACGAGAGGGACCTCGAGCGTCCCGGCGAGCGCCCGGGCGGCGGTGCCGACGATCCGCAGACACGGACCGAGTCCGGGGCCGCGTGAGAAGGCGACAGCGTCGAGGACCTCGGCCGGATCGCCGTACTCGGATTCGACCTCATCGAGGATTGCCTCGACGACATCCGGGACGGCGCTCCGCATGTGTTCGGCGGCCTCACGGGGATGGATCCCGCCGCTATCGGGCTGATACGCGTCAGAACGGATCGAAACGTCGTCGGTCGCGCCGTCGAAGACGGCCGCACTGGCACACCAGGCGGTCCCCTCGATACCGAGGACGCGGGTCACGGCCTACAGGTACTCGGTGTAACTGCACTTCCCGCAGTGTCTTCTGTCGCCGTACTCCCCGAGGAACGTATCGCCACAGCGGGGACACTGCTCTCTGTCGGTCGTCCCGTCGTCGTTGTAGAGTTCGTGTCTCGCCATTCAGGCTTCCTCCGCCTCGACGTCCTCACCGGCTTCGCCGGCCTCGCCCGTGATCTTGTTCCGTTCGAGCGCGTGTCCTTGCTCGATGGCCTTCGCGTGTTCGGGATCGTCGTACACTTTCGCGTAGCCGACCGTCTTCCGCATCCCGTATTTCGTATCGAGCTTCCGGACGACGACCTCCCCGGCGTCCTTGTTCAGTTTCGCCGCGAGCGAATCGCGAACCGAGAGCCGCGAGGGCGTCGCTTCCTCGTGAGTCAGCTGGAACCGGACGTCGGTCCGGTGTAACATCGGGTTTTCGTCCTCGTCAATGATTTCGACTTCCATGGTTACGTTGCTCTAGATTCTCCCCGAAACACCTAAAAGGATTTCGAAGCCGCGAACGGACAGGATACGGCGGCCGAAGCCCATCCTACTGGTGACTCACCGACCGATCCTTCCCCCACAGCAGTTGCCCGATCTAACCGTACTGTCGGTACAGTGATCGTCCGATCTCGAGAACCAACACGACGCCGATCGCGAGCAAAAGCGGCGGTCCGCCGATCACCCAATCGTCCGGCTGCAGCACGTACAGATAGATGTTTCCGAAGACGATGATCGCGGCGCCGACGACGAACGGCCAGTGTTCGCGGGCCCACGCCCGCCCGGCCTCAACATCGATATCCATAGCGATCGGTCGCGGTCACCGATGAAAAGCGCTACGACGACAGGATCTCGTCGATCCGGCCGAGGTCGCTCTGCATCCGCCCGATGAGCGCCCGACAGCGCTCCCGAACGTCGTCGTCGACGGAAACGAGAACCATCCCCTCGTCCGGCTGGCCGTAGACGACCGATCCACCGTTCGGGACGGCCAGTACGGCCGGGAGCGAAGCCAGATCCTCCTCGCCGTCGACGACGATCACCGTCGGTTCCGATCGATCGATCGCGCTGGAGATCGCTTCCAGCAGATCGTCCGTGATCGTCGACTGTGGGTTGGCGACGTCGATACGGTCGGCGAACGTCTCGATGGCGTTCAGTACCTCCGGCTCGACGCGTGTGCGTTTGGTTTTTCCGTCGACGATCGCCACATCGGGCCGCCGTTCCGCTTCGAGCAGATGATACGTCACGATGTCCCCCACCGCGACGATCGGCTTGCCGGCCTCGGCGAGCAGCGTCGTCGGATCGGTGTAGATCTCCCCGAGGGGTTCTTTGAGCTCCTCGCGCATCTCGGCCGGAAGCTTCGCGAGTATCGTCGACATCTCAGCGGACCTTCAGCGCGTATCGCCCGGACTCCGTGATCCCCATCTCCTCCGCAATTCGACTCTCTTCAGGGTGGGCGATGACGACGTAGCCGGCCCAATCCTCCGTGAGCGAGTTCGAGCCACAGACAGGACACTGTTCGTCGCCCTCGACTTCGAGCACGCGATGACAGTCCCGACACACTAATCGAGACGCCATTCAATCACCCGCCTGCGCCTCGCGACGCTGTCGCTCCTCTTCGAGCCACCCGTGTTTCCCGAGCCCCGGCTGTTTCGCCGTCAGGCCGATCTTCGAGTCCCGCGGGTTTCGCTCGTCGATGCTCTTCGTGACGATTCTCGCCCGGACGGCGTCGCCGACGCCCAACACCCGGTTCGAATCTCGGGAAGCGAGCTGTTGGTTCTCGTTGTCGAACGCGAGATACTCGTCGGAGATCTGAGAGACGTGCAACAACCCGTCGACCGGGCCGATACCGACGAAGGCGCCGAAATTGACGACCTCGACGACCTCTCCGTCGACGACCTCCTGCATCTGTGGGTCGAACGTGAGCGCGTCGAACTCGGCGCGATAGTAGACGCCCGGCCGGTTCGGTAACACGGCGCCCTCGCCGATGTCGTGGACCTTCGTTATCGAGACGACACTCCCGACGTCTTCGTCCATCTGTCCCTCGAGTTTGTCCTGCAACAGCCGTTTGACCAGCTGGGGCGATACGTCTGCGAGGTGTCTGGGAGGGACCTCGACCGTATCTTTGAGTCGGACCCGTTTGTACATGTTATGGTTCTGTGATTTCGAATTTGGTTCGCCCGCGTAAACAGATTACGGGAACGTTCGCTTCCAAGAGCCGCTCTCGCAGCGGCATGTCGCTCGTGACCGCGTACTCGACACGTCCGCCGATCTCGACGACAGCGTCGTCGGCGTAGGTCGCGTCGTGCTCGACGGTGACGCACTCCCGGCGTGCGAGATCGCTTCCGACGCTCGCGGCCGTCGCCGCGTTCCCGCCGCCGGCGGCGAGTTGATCGAGCTCCTCGAGCACCGCTTCCGGGACGAGCGCCTCGTACTCGCCGAGCAGACGATCGAGTTCCTCGAACGTCCTGACTCCGACTTCGACCGGCGCCATCAGCGCGTTCGTATCGAGCACCACACGCATCACCGTAACGTTCCGACGCCGATGAGCCGCCAGCGCGCGCCGACGCGTCGGTTGATCGCGATCTTCGCTCCCGCCCCCGCACAGACGGGCCGCTTCAGCCGTACCTCGCACTCGCCGTCCCGCGCGCTCGTGACCGAGCCGACGGTCGTCGCCGTCCCGACCGTTAGCATCAGCGGTTCGCCGGTGCTGATCGGCTCGATCTCGTCCGTTTCCTCCCCGACGACGCGGTCGAGGAGCTCGACGTCCATCGTGAAGCTCTCCCGCGTCGGCGGCAGCGCTCCCGGCGGTCCGGCGACTTGCCCCGCGAGGGCGTCGCCCTTCGTCAGCGAGGGGTCGAGTCCGGTACCGACGCCCAAAAGTCCGCCCGGGGCGACCTCGTCGACGAACTCGCCGCCGGCCTGCAGCGACCGGATCGTCGTCTCGACGGGCTGGTACTCCGAACTGCCGCCCTCCTCGATCTCGCGGCCGGGTTTGATCTCGATCTCGTCGTCGACGGCGAGGCGCCCCTGCGTGAGCGAGCCGCCGAGGACGCCGCCGGTGAGATCCTCCCACGTCGTCCCGGGGCGGTTGATGTCGAACGAACGGGCGACCTGCATCCGAGCGTCCGTATCCGGGTCCCGATCCGGTGTCGGGATCTCCGATTCGATCGTCCCGATCAGAAGATCCGTGTTCACATCCTGTTGGGCCGAGATGGGGACGATCGGTGCCGACTCGGCGACCGTCCCTTCGACGAACTCCTCGATCTGTTCGTAGTTCCGGATCGCCTGTTCGCGATCGACGAGATCGATCTTGTTTTGAGCGATGACGATGTTCTCGATGCCGATGATATCGAGCGCCATCAGGTGCTCTTCCGTCTGGGCGCGGGGCACCGGCTCGTTGGCCGCGATGACGAGGACAGCCCCGTCCATGATCGCGGCCCCCGAGAGCATCGTCGCCATCAGCGTCTCGTGTCCGGGTGCGTCGACGAACGACACCGTCCGGAGATGCTCGCTCTCGGAGCCGTCCGGACAGGTCTCCTCGACGGTGTACCGTTCGGGCTCGTCGAGCTCCGGACACTCCCGGAACGTCGCGTCAGCGTAGCCGAGGCGAATGGAGATACCGCGTTTCATCTCCTCGGAGTGCTGATCGGTCCACTCCCCCGAGAGCGCCTCGACGAGGGTCGTCTTCCCGTGGTCGACGTGGCCGACCAGCCCGATGTTCACCTCCGGTTGTCGGTGTTTCTGCGTCATTTAGTAATGACATGAATATCCACCCCTGCGCCTGATAAACCTACTGTTCCGCGTTTCCACAGTGGCCGCCCACGGGAGATACAACACCCTTAAAACGTGTCAGTACCCAAATTCATCCAATGACTCCACCTACTGCCGGCGAAGCCGGCACCGACCCTACGGATACCGAGAGGGTCGTCTACGATCTCGTCCCCGGCTGTACGCTCGATGACGTCGAGGAAGGCGCCCTGTATCTGGCGACCGTCAACGGCGTCGTCGAGTACGGCGTCTTCGTCGATCTCTCCGAGCACGTCTCGGGGCTCGTTCACGAATCGAACCTCGACGGCGAGTACGGCGTCGGCGACGAGCTGGTCGTCGAACTCGTCGAGATCCGAGACAACGGCGACGTCGGCTTCCAGGACGTCGATATCGATCCGGAAACTGTCGATCGAACTCCCGTCGCACCCGGTGACGACGTGGAGATCGCCGACCTCCCGGGTCGGATCGGCGACGCCGTCCACGTCGAAGGCGACGTCGTTCAGATCAAACAGACGCCCGGCCCGACGATCTTTTCGATCCGGGACGGGACCGGAATCGTTCCCTGTGCGGCCTTCGAGGCGGCCGGCGTCCGTGCCCACCCCGAAATCGAACTCGACGACACCGTTCGCGTGGTCGGCTCCGTCGAGGCCCACGAGGGAGCAACCCAGCTCGAAGTCGAGACGCTCGAACGGCTCGAAGGCGAGGCCGAACGGGCGGTCCGCGACCGCGTCGACGCCGCCGTCGAGTCGCGCGCCGAGCCAGCCGATCCCGAGCCGCTCATCGAGTGGCCGGCGTTCGAGAAGCTCCGGGACGATCTCGCCGATATCGCCGGACGTCTCCGGACGGCCGTGCTCGAATCCCGACCGATCCGGGTCCGACACCACGCCGACGGCGACGGCATGTGTGCCGCGCTGCCAGTCCAACTCGCCGTGGAGAACTTCATCGCCGAGGTCCACGCCGACCCCGAGGCCCCGAGACACCTGTTCAAACGATCGCCCTCGAAGGCGCCGTTCTACGAGATGGAGGACGTCACCCGGGATCTCAACTTCGCTTTAGAGGACGAGGAACGCCACGGTCAGCGGCTCCCGCTGCTTTTCATGGTCGATAACGGGTCGACCGAGGAAGACACCCCGGCTTACCGGGCGCTCGCCCAGTACGACATCCCGATCCTCGTCGCCGATCATCACCACCCTGATCCGGACGCGGTCGCCCCGCTCGTCGAGGCCCACGCCAACCCCTACCTCCACGGTGAGGACTACCGGATCACGACCGGGATGATGTGTGTCGAGTTGGCGCGGATGATCGATCCCTCGATCACCGACGAGCTCGAACACGTCCCGGCGGTCGCCGGGCTTTCGGACCGATCGAAAGCGGACGCGATGGACGGATATCTGGATCTCGCCGCCGATGCCGGCTACGAGAAATCCGATCTCACGGACATCGTCGAGGCGCTCGATTACGCTGCCCACTGGCTTCGCTACAACTCCGGTCCGAACCTGATCAACGACGCGCTCAACCTGGACTGTGACGACGAGGTCCGACACCGCGAACTCGTCGATTTCCTCTCTTCGCGTGCCCGACGCGACGTGGAGGCACAACTCGAGGACGCCGAACCGCACGTCGAGCACGAACGGCTCGACAACGGCGCACACCTCTATCGGCTCGACGTCGAGAACCACGCCCGACGGTTCACCTACCCGGCACCCGGGAAGACGACCGGTGAGATCCACGACCGGAAGGTGACCGAGACCGGCGATCCCGTCATCACGATCGGTTTTGGCCCGGACTTTGCCGTTCTCCGTTCCGACGGTGTCCGTCTCGATATCCCGAACATGGTGACCGAACTACAGGAGGAAATCCAAGGCGCCGGCGTCTCCGGCGGCGGCCACCTCGTCGTCGGCTCGATCAAGTTCGTCCCCGGTATGCGCGAACCCGTCCTCGATGCCCTCGTCGAGAAGATGGAGGCGGCCGAACTCGACGCCGACCTCCGGAGTACGCTCCTGCGGGACGACTGATCGGGACTCCCCGATAGCTCACGATCGCCAGTCGGTGAGCGTTTCGGCTTCCCCCGCGAACTCGATCCGACGGAGCGCCAACAGGGCGCCCGAAACGCCGGCGACGACGGCAGCAACGAGCCCTCCCGGGAACGACCGATCGGCGCTCTCCCAGTCATCTTCGAAGACGTTCGCGTAGTAGGTCGCCGCCTCCGACCCTTCGAGTGCAACCAGCACTTCCCTGTTATCGGATTTCGCCGACCGGACCCAGTTGAGACTACCGACAACTGCCGTCTCGTCGATCACGACACCTTTCGTGTGTATCTTGTTGTATCCCTGGGGATCGTCGATTCGCGCCTTTAGATCCCAGCCTTCGGCCTCGGAACGCCGGTTCAACCACTCGACGAGCTCGACGTTGTCTTCCTCGACGTACCAGCTTCCGTCGAGGTGTATCCGGACGCTGACGCCGCGCTCGGCGGCGCCCACGACTGCTCTGAGGAGGCGGTTTTCGCGGCTGTCGATCCGGACCTGCTGGACGAGTATCCGGTCGTCGGCCCGCTCTATCTTCCCGACCAGGGCGTCCGCCGCGTTATCGGGTGCGACGAGGACAGTCGCGCGATCGAGGTCGAGTCGGCTGGGACCGTGCTCGGGGGTGTATTCTCCGACAGCGGGATCGGCCTCCGAGAACGTCCGTCCTTCACGGTAGGTCCGCCACGGTGTTGCCGCGCGCCACGTCCAGTCGTCGGTATGGAGGGACGCGAGGGTTTCGGCCGCTCCGCCGTCCTCGAGTACGACGCCCCATCCCCGGCTCGACATGCCGCCGGTCCCGGCCGGTTTGAAGTTCTCCGTCGAGACGATCGCCCGATCGTCGACGACGGCGTATTTGGGGTGATGGTGTCGGTATCGGGTGTGCGGTCCGGACAGAAGTCGAACGTCGACCCCACCGTCAGTCAACTCATCGAGCACTCTCGCCTGCCGCTCGCTCGTTCCGCCGACCGGTGCGCCGTCGAGCAGGAGTCGAACGTCGACGCCGTCGGCGGCCGCATCGAGCAACGCCGTCGCGATCCGCTCGGAGGTGAACGTGTATCCGCCAACGAAGATCCGTTCGTCCGCCCCTTCGAGTTCCTCGAGGACCACGTCAGGGGAATCGGGGAGGACGAACGCCCTCGCCGTTCCCCCGTCCGTCCGGACCGGTTCATAACTCGTCGCTCCGATCGGCTGCCACGACCCGGACTCGAAATCGCGGCGTTCCGACTCCGGCGCGTTCCGGTAGCGGGCACTCGAGACGACGTCACTGTCGGCCCGCAGTTCGAGTTCGTCCCCGTCGTCGGCCAACTGAAGTCGCCCCGAGAGCGGTATGACGGGATGCTCGGTGTGTCGCTTCGCATCGTCCGGGCGTACGGCGGCGGCGACGGTTCCGTTCACGGTTCGGTTCGGAAGCGCTGCGGTCGTCTTCCCGTCCGTGAGCGTCCACCCCGTGGTGTTCGTCGGCCCCTCGAACCGGATCGTGACGAACTCGCCCGGGTCGCCGCGAGCGACGGGGTTCGGGTACGCACCGACGAGCGTCGCGTTCGTCGACCCGGGTTCGGGTGTCTGGGCCGCGTTCGTCCCTTCGCCGACGGCGATGCCCGAACCGAGCGCTACCGACAGCAGGACGGCGATCGCGAGGATCCGGAGTACGGACACGAGACGGGATGGTCCCGTTTCGGTATATAAAGATTCGTGTGGCGATCGGGAACGGACCGAACGGCTGTCTTAGGCGATCGCTCCGCGTGCGATCTCGGCCTCGTGTTGGACGGTGTATGAGCGATCGTCGTCGTATTCGGCGACCGCCTGCAGGGCGCGTTCGGTCCCGATCTGTACGAGCGCCCACGCTGCCGAGGCGCGGACTTCCGTCGCCTCCTCTCCGTCCGCCAGCCGCGCCGAGAGCGGTTCGATCGCCCGGGTATCACCGAGCAGGCCGAGTGCGCGTGCGGCGACCGAGCGGACGGCTGGCTCGTCGTCAGTCATGGCGTTGGCGATCTCCTGGCTCGCCTCCTCGCTTCCGATCTCGCCGAGTGCGCGGATCGTCACCTTCTGTAGCGGCGGGTTGCCGCTGTCGACGAAATCGACGAGCGTCTCGACGGCTCGTTCGTCGCCGATCTTCCCGAGCACCTCGATCGCACCCCGATTACGCCGCTGTGCGAGCCCCTGCATCGGCTCGAACGCTTCCTCTGGTCCGAGTCGCTTGAGCGCCTCGATGCAGTTTTCCTCCATGAAGTCCGAATCGAGCGAGTCCAGCGCCATGAGGATTCGCTCGGGATCGTTTTCTGCCTCGGCGATCCGAACGACGCCCAGCTCCGGCGGGAAATCTTTGCGGTTCTCCGGGGTCAGCCGATCGTAAAACCCCTCGCGTCTGAGCTGTTCGGCGATCTCGAGGTCGCTCCACTCCTCGGCGTCCTCCAGACCCGACTCCAGCGTATCGAGTGCCTCGAGCAGGGCGGCGATCGTCGCCGCGTCCGCGTCGGCGTCGAGCCGCCCGTCGGCGGCCGTCTTCCCGACCGACTCGACGGCCTCGGCCATGGCGCTCTCGTCTTCGCTCTCCTTCCCGGGCTCGAAGCGTTCGTCGAGTTCGCTGCCCGAGGTCTCGAGGAACGCCTCGACAGCCCCCCGTACGGCCGGCTTCCCGTCGCGAGTCCAGCGTGTCTCGCGGATCGTGCTTGCGGCGTCGTCGGCACCCTCCTCGACGTCCTCGCCGTACGGCCCGCGTTGTGCTTCGATCCCGTCTCTGATCTCGCCGAGCCGGTCTTCGAGAGGCTCTTTCGGGTCATCGGGCTCTTCGTCTTCGTCCTCCGGTTCGGGGATCGGGAACTCGGCGTCCTCGAGATCGGCCTCGAACTCGTCGGCGTCGGCCTCGACGTCGTCCAGGTCGGCTTCTGTCTCGGCAGCCTCGAGCGCCGCATCGAGATCGTCGAGACGGGATTCGAAGGTGCCTATCTCGGGATCGGGTTCAGGTTCGGTTTCCTCCTCGGTCTCTTCAGATTCGGAGTCGGGTTCGGCTCCCTCCTCGGTCCCCTCTTCTCCGGGTTCGGTTTCTTCCTCTTCGGGTTCAGGTTCGGCATCCTCTTCGGGTTCGGATTCGGGTTCGCCCGCCGTCTCGTCGTCCCCGTTGCTCATGGCACACACTCCGATGGAGTGATCAAAGAGCGTTTCCCTTCGGTGCTTCCCCCGTCCGGTCGGGCCTTCGCCCGGGCACGGGGCGTCGACCGTTCAGGTGTCCCGCCAGTATACGAACGGCGCGAGCACGAGATACGCGACCGCAAAGAGCAACAGCACCCGCGGCAAGACCCGGTTTCCGACGGTCGGAAACAGCACCGCGAGCAGCTGTAGCCCACCGAGAACGGCGGCGTCGCGGGCGTATAGGTCAGGGTACGTTATCGGGGCGATCATGAGATAACAGAAAACCGCCGCAATCCCGAGTAGAGCCATCGGATGAGTGAGCCCGGCGAGATACGCGACGGCGAGGATCGTCGCCGCGAGCGTCGTCTGGACGCCCTCCGTCTCCGGAGTGTTCCTGTCGTGAAGTGTGTAGAACCCGAGTCTAACGACGGCGACACCGACGTACACCGCCGGAATAGCGATCGCGGCGACGGCAAACGGCGACGAAAACGACGAGACGCCGCCCCCGGTCGCGGCGACGTAGACGAGAACGGCCGGCGCGACGCCGAAGGAGGCGACGTCGGCGAGCGAATCGAGATACGGCCCGACGTCCGTCCCGCCCCGAACGCGGGCGACGACGCCGTCGAGGCCGTCCGCGATGGCGGCGAGCAACACCAACCGGGCGGCTGTTCCGGGGTCTACGACGGCGACGGCGACGGCGACGAACCCGAGCGCCGCGTTCGCCACCGTCACGAGATCGGCGAGCCCCAACTGGCCGAGTAACCGCGGCTGCATGGCGTTGTCTCGCCGATCGGCGACGGCGGTCTTAGTACGTTCGCTTCCGTCCGAAACCCGAGTACATATCATCGCTCCACCGCAACGTTCAGCATGGACCGACGGACGTTCCTTTCGACCGCGGGTGTCGGTGCGACGGTCGCGCTTTCTGGCTGTCTCGACGACCTCACCGACGGGAGTTTCGGGATCGGCGGGCTCAGCGAAGCGGACTTCGACATCGGAATGTCGGCCAACGCCTTCCTTCCCGATGAGTACGAGGTCTCAGTCGGTGAGACGGTCGTCTGGGGGAACAACGGCTCCCGCGGGCACACCGTCACTGCCTACGAGGCGACCATCCCGGACGACGCGGCGTATTTCGCCTCCGGCGGCTACGATGACCCCGAGACGGCCAGAGACCGGTGGCACAACGAGGGCGGCGGCAACATTCCACCCGGCGAAACGTACGAACACACCTTCGAGGTCCCCGGTCGACATCACTACTTTTGTGTCCCGCACGAACCCGGCGGTATGATCGGCGTGATCGACGTCACGGAGTAGTCGTTTCGGTACCCCGTGTCCCTCGTGACCCTTTCGACGCGCGAACGACAACCCTTATTCGCGGGGGATTCACATCGGGAGTCATGGACGCGTCGGTACCGGAGGTTGATTACACGGAGTACACCAACAGACAGTTGGTGGCCATCCCACTCGGACTGTTGGGTGTCGCACTCGCCGTGCTCGCCGCTGCGACCGTACTGACCGGCACGCCGGTGGTGCTCGGTATCGAGTTCACCGGCGGCACCGAAATGCAGGTCGTCACCGACGACAGCCCGGCTGAGATCCAGGCGGCCTTCGACGAGGAGGTCCAGTCGATCACGCCGGTCGCCGGCCAGGCGAACACGTATCAGGTGACGTTCCAGGCCGACGACGCCGACCCGATCCTCGATCAGGCCGAGGCGGCCGGATACGAGGTCGAGTCGGTCGGCGAGCGCTCGGCGAGCTTCGCGGCCGACTCACAGCAGCAGGCGCTTTTCGGCCTCGCGATCGCCTTCGGCGGGATGGCCGTCCTCGTCGCGTTGATGTTCCGGACGTTCGTTCCCTCGATCGCCGTCATCGCGTCGGCCTTCTCGGATATCATGATCCCGCTCGCGTTGATGCGTCTGTTCGGTATCGAGTTGACGCTCGGGACCGTCGCGGCGCTTTTGATGTTGATCGGGTATTCGGTCGACTCGGATCTGCTCTTGAACAACCACGTCCTCCGACGGCACGGTGATTTCTACACGTCGACGTTCCGAGCGATGCGGACCGGCGTGACGATGACCGTCACGTCGATCTCGGCGATGATCGTCATGACCGTCGTCTCATACCTGCTCGGAATCCCGCTGTTGCCCGACGTCGGGATCATCCTCGTCTTCGGGTTGCTGGCTGATCTGATGAACACGTACCTGCTCAACGTGAGTCTGCTCCGATACTACAAATACGAGGGGATCGCCAAATGAAACTCCATCTCAAGAAACACTGGCGGATCTGGCTGCTCACCGTGTTCCTACTCGTGAGTACGGCCGCCATCTTCGCGCCCTTCGGCGGCGAGGGTGGTATTTTGGGTCCGGCTGACGACACCGAGGAGAACGCCGCGGGCTCTCAGTACACGAACCTCCAGTTCGGACTCGAACTCTCGGGCGGCACGCAGGTCCGGGCTCCCTTCATCGGCATGACCGTCTCGAACCTCGAGTTCGAACCGGACGAGGAGAGCGAGATCGAGGGGCTGTTACAGGAGGAACTCGGTGTCAGTTCGGGCGACGTGCGGGCCGACTTCGATGACCAGACCGTCGAGGTGTTCGACGACGACGTGGTCGGCAACACGACGCAGGCCGACTTCGCCGAGGCGCTCCGTGCGGGCGGCTACGAAGTCAATGAGGGAGACGTCCGGATGGGCGTCACGGGCGACACTCGCGACGGCGTCGAGGAGGTCCTCAACGAGCGGCTCAGAGAGCGCGGCCTCGGCGGCGGCACGGCCTCACAGGTCGCGGCCCCGGGTCAGCAGTTCATGGTCGTCGAGGTCCCCGGCGCGAACCGAACCGAAGTCATCGACCTGATCGGCGACCGCGGACAGGTCGAGATCTGGGCGCTGTACCCCGACGACAACGAGACGTATCAGACGGAGTCCCTGCTCGATCAGAGCGATCTCGCCGATATCGGTCAGGCGCAACAACAGGAGGGTGACACGTTCGTCCCGATCCGTCTGAGCGAGCAGGCCGGCGCACGGTTCGGCGACGCGATGCGGGCCAACGGGTTCGATCAGTCCGGCGGGACCCAGTGTGCGTACGACCTCGAACGATCGCTCGAGGAGAACATGGGCGACAACCCCGGTCGGTGTCTGCTCACCGTCCTCGACGGCGACGTCGTCTTCGCCGCCGGCATCGCCTCGGATCTGGCGTCGTCGTTCGAAAGCGGTGCCTTCGATGAAGACCCGAGATACCGAACGACGACGACCTCCCTCGAGGACGCCCGCGAACTCGAGATCAACATGCGCGCCGGCGCGCTCCGGACGGAACTCGACATCGAGAACCGCGGGACGACGTTCTTCCTGCTGCCGAGCCTCGCCGAGCAGTTCAAACCGCTCTCGCTTTTGACCGGAGCGACCGCGGTGCTCGCCGTGGCCTTCATGGTGTTCCTTCGGTACCGAAAACCGGAGGTCGCCGCGCCGATGCTTCTGACCGCCGCGGCCGAGGTGTACATCCTGCTCGGCTTCGCGGCCGCTGTCGGCTTGCCGCTGGATCTCTCACACATCGCTGGGTTCATCGCGGTCATCGGTACCGGGGTCGACGACCTCGTGATAATCGCCGACGAGATCATGCAACAGGGTGAGGTCAGGACCTCGAAGGTGTTCGAATCGCGGTTCAAGAAGGCCTTCTGGGTCATCGGGGCCGCGGCGGCGACGACGATCATCGCGATGTCGCCGCTCGCCGTGCTGTCGCTCGGGGACCTCCAGGGATTCGCCATCGTGACGATCGTTGGCGTCCTCATCGGCGTGCTCATCACGCGGCCGGCCTACGGTGACATCCTCAGAATCCTGGTGTTGGACGAGAAGTAGCCTCCCGACCGGAGCGGTTCGAAGCCCTTTCGGCGCTGCCCCCGAAACCCGTGGTATGACTTTCCGCGACGGGACGCTCGTCGATTGGCACGAGTGGGGCGAGGAGCCCTTCGAGATCGCCGACCGGGATGGCAAACCCGTGCTCTGTTCGCTGACGGCGCCGTGGTGTGAGTGGTGCGAACGGATGGACGAACGCGCCTACTCCGATCCGAAACTCGCCGCCAACATCGGCGACAGCTTCGTCCCGATCCGGGTCGACGTCGACCGAAATCCTCGCGTCCGGGAGCGGTACAACATGGGTGGTTTTCCCACGACAGTCTTTCTGACGCCCGACGGGGAGGTCCTTTCGGGGGCGACGTATCTCGGCCCGGACGGCCTCCGACAGGTCCTCGACAGCGTCCGTGCCTCCTGGGACGCGAAGGGAGCCAGCGCCGGGCGGGTCCCCAGATCCGTCTCCGCCGGTGACCTCCCCGGCGGTGAACTGACTGCCGAAATCGAAGCCCACATGGTCGAACAGGTCGCCGCGGCCTTCGACGGGGAGTTCGGCGGATGGGGGACCGACGCGAAGTTCCCGCTCCCCCGGACGATCGAGTTCGCGCTCAAACGCGACCGCGACCGCGGAACGCGAACCCTCGAGGCGGTTCGGGCACACCTGCTCGACACCTACGACGGCGGATTCTATCGGTTCGCCGAAACCAGACACTGGGGCGACCCCCACCGCGAAAAGCTGGCCGACGAGAACGCGGCGCTGCTTCGGGCCTTCACGACCGGCTATCTCTACACCGGCGAGGATTCCTACCGACGGACGGCCGAGCGAACCGTCGAGTATCTGACGACGACCGCCTGGACCGGCGACGCCTTCGCGGCCAGCCAGGCCGCAAGCGAGTATTACACGCTCGAACCGACAGAACGAGAGGAGGCCGAGCCACCACACGTCGACCCGACCGTCCTCGCCGATCGGAACGGGATGGTCGCCGAGGCGCTGTTCTCCTTTGTCGCCGTCACGGACCACGACGGTGCGGGACGGTACGCCGAGCGGGCGCTCGAGTACGTCCTGGACACACTCGTCGACGGGGACGGTCGAGTGACACACTTCGAGGGCGAGGACAGCGAGATCGGTCTGCTCGCCGATCACGCGCGCCTGCTTTCGGGACTGACCACCGCGGCGCAGGTGACTGGCCCCGACGGCTGGGTCTCGTCCGCCCGAGCGATCGCCGAGGACGCCATCGACCGTCTCGTCGCCGCTGACGGCTCGTTCCGGGACGGAACCCCGTCCGGTCCCGGCCTGCTCGACCGGCCGCTGTACCCGATCGGGACCAACGCCGAGATGGCTGACGCGCTGTTGGACCTCGAAGCATTGACCGGCGAGCAACGGTACGGGGAGGCTGCGACCGACGCGCTCGCCGCCTTCGCGGGTGCGTACGACCGGATGGGCGTCGAGACGGCGGGCTATGCGGCGGCCTGCGCCCGGGCACATTACGATCCCCTCGTAGTGCGCACGCCGCCGGCCGGAACGGATCTCCACCGCGCCGCGCTCCGGATCGCCGACCACGAGAAGGTCGTCGTCCCGGAGGACCGAACCGACGCGGTCGTCGTTCGGGCCGGCGAAACCACCCTCCCGGCCGAAACGCCCGAGGAACTTCTCGACCGGGCCGCTGAGGGACCTACTCCGTGACCGTCACGGGCTCCGACCGGAACCACAGAAACTTACCGACCGGCTAAACGTGCGGTGTGTTTATACTTTCCCCGAGTGGAGTCACGCCAATGGCGAACCTCAGAGATCTCGGATTATCGGAGTACGAAGCGCGAGCCTATCGTTCGTTATTGAAAACGGGGCCGACAACTGCCAAAGAGTTGTCCCGTGCGAGCGACGTCCCGATGGGGCGGATCTACGACGTCTTGAACAGCATCGAACAGTACAACCTCGTCCGTTCGCAGTCGGCCTCACGGCCGAAAAAGTACGTGGCGGTCGAGCCGACGACCGCGCTCGATCGACTCCTCGCCGAAAAGAGGCGCGAACTCGACAGGCAGGCCGACCAGTACGAATCGATCGTCGACGAACTCGCCGGTGAACTGGAAACCGCCGAACCGGTCGAGGAGACGTTCTGGACCGCGGCGGTCGGCCCGATGGAGGCGGCCGACCTCCTCATCGAACGGATCTCCGCGACCGACCGACGGCTCGTGATGGTGCTCTCGAGCTACACCGAGCAGTTCTTCGATATCGACGAGGTCGGGACGCTCGTTCTCAACGAACTCGTCGACGCGATGGAACGGGGCGTCGACATCCGACTCCTTTTGCGTCCGGAACTCGTCCCCGCCTTGCCCGAATCGATCGGCGAACGGTACCGGAACTCGCTGATCGAACACGATCGGTTCTCGGTCCGGACGAGCGAGAACGTCTCGGGAAGCTTCACCCTTCTGGACGGGTCCGAAGTCGTGATCGAGGTCCCCCACCCGCTGCAGAGTCAGGAGGTGTTCGCCGTGATCGATCTCAAGGACCGGGAGTTCGCCGAAAGCGTCCGAAACGAGTTCGATCCCCGCTGGCGGGAGGCGACCGAACTCACGTTCTGAGTCGATCGCGGTCCCGTATCGCTATCGACGATTGAATCGGCCACAAGAACAATCAGGGGGGTGTTCATACTCTCAGTGGAATTCCTGCATGAACCGCGAGCCTCTCCGGAAACTTCTCGATTTTACGCAGGACAAGATCGTCGTCATCGATTCGGAGGGGACCTACCAGTACGCCAACGCCGCCACCGAACGGATCCTCGGATACGACCGGGAGGCGCTCGTCGGCACCCGTACCTTCGAGTACATCCACGACGCCGACCGGGCGGCGGTCCGGGACGTCTTCGACCAGCTGATCGAGTCCGACGCTGAACTGACCGAAACGGTGACGTACCGACATCGGACCGCCGACGGGTCGTGGGTCTGGCTCGAGAGCCGAATGCGGAACCGCGCCGACTCGATGCTGGGTGGGTACGTCGTCAGCTCTCGCGATATCACCGCGAGAAAGGAGGCCGAAAGACGACATCGCGAGACGGAGGACCGACTCAGACAGATCGCGGCCAACACCGACGACGTATTGTGGATGTTCTCGGCCGAGTGGGACGAGCTGCTCTTCGTCAACGGGGCCTTCGAGGATCTCTGGGGACTCTCCCGTGACGAGCTGGCGGCCGACCCCTCGCGGTTTCTCGACGAGATCCATCCCGACGACAGACCGGCCGTCCGCCGAGCGATGGAGCGCCTCTCCTCGGGTGAGTCGATCGAAATAGAGTATCGAGTCAACAGCGACCGCTCCTTTCGGCGATGGATGTGGGTTCGGGGGCATCCCGTCTTCGAAAACGGGGACGTGAGCAAAGTCGTCGGGTTCGCGCGCGACATCACCGACCGCTGTCGACGGGAACGACAGCTGCGGGTGCTCGATAACATCCTCCGACACAACGTCAGGAACACGATGAACGTCGTTCTCGGGAACGCCGATCTCGCCCGCAGGTACGGTGACGAAGACGTCAATACGTGGATGGACGCGATCGTCGAGTCCGGATCCGAACTGCTCGATACCGTCGAGAAAGAGCGTCGGATCGTCGACGTGCTCGTCGACGTCGGCGATCCGAAGCCGGTCGATCTCGTCGGACTCCTCGAAAGCGTGCTCGAGGACGTCCACGGACGCTTCCCCGAGGCGACGATCCGGGCCGATCTTCCCGAGAGTGCCTCGGCGATGGCCATTCCCGAACTCGACTACGCGATCCGCGAACTCCTCGAGAACGCGATCGAACACGCGGACGCCCAGCCGGAAATAGAGCTTCGGGTCGAAACCGACCCGGGAACGGTCTCGCTTTCGGTCCGCGACGACGCGCCGCCGATCCCGAACAACGAAACCGAACCGCTGTTCGCGGAGGCGGATCCGAGTTCGGTCTATCACGGCACCGGACTCGGGCTCTGGCTCGTCTACTGGGTCGTCGATCTCTGTGACGGTCGTCTCGAGTTCGAGCGGACCGCCGACGATACCGGCAACGTCGTCACCGTGCGGCTGTCTCAGGTGTCCACGGGGGCTTAGTTTCAGTCGCCGTTGACTTCTCCCTTTAGTTGTCCGAACTCGGCGACGCGCTCGGCGTGGGCGTTGTGCTGGTGGATCGACTCGTCGTTGGACTGTTCCATCCGAACGATCGCGTCGTCGGGAAGCTCGGGATACGTCTCGACGATCCCCTCGGCCATCGCCCGGACACAGTCCTCGACGAACTTCGCGTCGCTGTGGCTCTCGAACGTCATGTGGTCCTCGTCGGGCCGTTTGGCGAGGTTGTATATGCGTGCGCTCATCGAATCGCGGGCGACGTCGATGAGTTCGTGTAGATCCACACGGGGTTGCCCGGACGTTTCGACGGTCAACGTCGCGTGACCCCGCTGGGAGTGTCCCGGCTGGGGCACCTCCGAGAGGAACTCGTCGATCGTCTCCCGATCGACATCGAGCCCCTCCAGAACGTCGCGAGCCCGTGACTCGCTCATCCCCTGCGAACAGGGACAGACCGTCATGCCGACGACGTGACAGCCGATCTCCTCGCTCGTCGTCCCGTCGTCGTGTGCGGTCGCCGAGGCGATGATGTCGGCCGTCGCCTGCGTCGGGCGGTTACTCGCCGGCGTCTTCTCGCGGATCACGTACTCCGCCTCCATGCGGACTTCCGCCCGTGTCGTGTACTCGTGTTTCTGGATGAGCCGCTCGGCGACGTCGCCACAGACGTCCTCGACGCGGAGAGCGGGCTCGGAGACGGCCTCCTCGAGCATTTCGTCGACGACCTCCATGTTCCGGCTCATGTCCGCCCCCTTGCGCCATCCCGGTAGATCGACGAACACCTCGAAGTCGGCCATCAGAACGATCGGTCTGTCACCGTCGCGATGGAGCTTGACGAGCTTTTCGACGCCGGTCACGCCGACGCGGTTGAGTCCGACGCTGACATCCGGGCTCGACGCCTGTACGTCCGGAAGCTGCTGGCTCATTGATACCTCATGAATGGCTGGATTGCCGTTATAGCTTTCGGAAGGGGCAGCCCCCGGAGGACCGCGTCCCGACTCAATCGAGCTTGTCGAGCGCCGCGAAGAACTCCAGCGGCGGTCCGGCGACCCGGACCGGATCGGCGGCCGGCCCGAGACGGACGGTCGTCGGCGGATCGACCTGCTGCCGTGTCCGTCCGTCGGCGACGACGAACGCCTTCGGCGCGCCCCCGAGTTCGACCGTCAGCTCGGCCCCGATCGGGATCGCGAGCGACGGCATCGATCCGTCGGCACACATCTCGGTGAGGACGAACGCCGACACGCCCGGATGGACGAGCGGTCCGCCCTCGCTGAGGTTGTACGCGCTCGACCCGGCGGGCGTCGAAACGAGCACGCCGTCCGCTTCCCCCTCCGAATAGAGGTCACCGCTGACTCTGATCTCGACGTAAACACCGTTGTTCCGCCCGCGCTGTGGACCGAGCATCGCGATTTCGTTGACGGCAGCCGGAAGCTCCCATCCGGTTCCTTCCGCCCGTATCTGTGGCAGCTCTTGTAGCTCGGCGTCGCCGTTCCGGACCCGTTCGGTCGTCGTTCGGACAGCGTCGACGCAGTCCTCCGGTGAGACGGCGTTCAAAAACCCGACTTCACCGAGGTTGACGCCCATGATCGGGGTCGGGGAGACCTCCCGAGCGGTGAAGAGGAACGTGCCGTCCCCGCCGATCGACACGACGAGATCACACGCCGAAAGCTCCGAGACCGGGCGGCCCGAGATCCCGAGCACCGTCGCGGTCCGCTCGTCGACGGAGACCGTCGCGTCGATCCGGCGTCTGATCCGGTCGGCGAGTTCGGCGGCTCGGGGTGTGTCCTGCTTTGCGACGACGCCGAGGTGCATCGAATCGCCCTTCGACAGCCGACGACAAAAGCTCCCCGAACCGTCGCCGGTTTCCGGTCCGAACTCCGACGCAGTATTAAGTTCCCCGCGACTCAACCACGGGTATGTGTCGGCCGACCGGGGGAGTACTGTGAGCGGCGACGACTGGTTCGAAAGCGGCGATGTAGACTCGTCCGAGGACGCCAGTTCCGACGAGGAAGATCGTCCCGACGACGACCTCATCGACGACGACGAGCCCGGGACGGACGATTTCGAGGCCGCCTTCGACGCGGGCGCGGATGACGGACCCGGAATGGCAGACTTCGAGGCCGCCTTCGACGCAGGCGGAGACGACGCCCCCGAGATGGCGGATTTCGAGGCCGCCTTCGACGCCGGGGCAGGCGAGGAGTCGACTGACTTCGATCAGGAGTTCGACTCGGATATCCCGCGGCTCGATCTCGGTATCCGGGGGCTCGACGAGATGATACAGGGCGGCGTCCCGAAGCGATCTCTCATGGTCGTGATGGGCTCGGCAGGGACCGGCAAAACGACCTTCGGACTGCAGTTTCTCAACCACGGCCTCGAGGCGGGCGAACGCGCTATTTACATCACGCTCGAAGAGAGCGAGAGGGCGGTCCGGAACGCGGGGACCGAGAAAGGGTGGTCCTTCGACGAGTATACCGACGACGACCGTCTGGCGATCGTCGATCTCGACCCGGTCGAGATGGCCAACAGCCTCACGTCGATCCGGAACGACCTCCCGCGGCTCATCGAGGAGTTCGGCGCCGACCGGCTCGTGCTCGACTCCGTTTCGCTGCTCGAGATGATGTACAACGATCAGGCCAAACGGCGGACCGAGGTGTTCGACTTCGCGAAATCGCTCAAGGAGGCCGGCGTCACGACGATGGTGACGAGCGAGGTGAGCGATACGCACGACTACACCTCGAAATACGGTATCATCGAGTACCTCACGGACGTCGTCTTCGTTCTCCAGTACGTCCGCACGGAGTTTCAGGAAACCCGACTGGCCGTCGAGATCCAGAAGATCCGGAACGCGAACCACTCCCGCGAGACGAAACCCTACGAGATCACCGATCAGGGGATCTCGGTCTACCGGCAGGCGAACATCTTCTGAAACAGTGCGGGCGGGCACTCGAAAAAGCGATCGGCCCTACTCCGGCACGACGAGGATCTTCCCGAGGACGCTCTCTTCTATCACTGCCCGGTGGGCTTCGGCGCCGTCTTCCAGCGAGTAGGTGCGATCGATGACGACCTCGAGTCGACCGTCCGCCATGAGTTCGGCGATCTGTTCGAGGATCGGACCGATGTCCGGCATCTCGGGGTGACTCGAGAGGTTCGACATGCTCATCATGTGGATGTCGAGCTCCTTCGATCGCGCCGGCGTCGTCGCCGGGAACGTCGTGGTTCCGCCGGCGATGATGACGATGTCGCCCTCCATCGCGGCGACGTCGACGTCGAACTCCATGTACTCGTCGGGCATGTGATCGAGTACGACGTCAGCGCCGCCGGTCGCGTCCCGGACCGACTCGGCCAGGTTCTCGTCCCCGTAATCGATGACTGTCTCGGCGCCCAGCTCCCGGAGATCGTCGTGATATTCGGGGCGGGCGGTACAGACCGCCGATCCCCCCATTGCGTCCGCGAGCCCGACCGCGACGTGTCCGACACCGCCGTTGCCGCCGTGGACGAACACCGAATCGCCCGGTTCCCACTCGGCGTGATCGACGAGCGCCCGCCACGCCGTCACCCCGACGAGCGAGACGGCGGCGCCCTCCTCGAAGCTGACGCCGTCGGGGAGCGTGGCGAGCAGATCGGTCGGTACGGCCGCCATTTCGGCGAACGACCCGCCGCTGAACCGTCCCGTGTGCAGCCCCGTCGCGAAGACGCGATCCCCCGTCTCGAAGCGTGTGACGCCGTCACCGACCCCGACGACGACGCCGGCCAGATCGGAGCCGGTCGTTTTCGGTTCTTCGGGGTCGACTCCGGCGCGGACTATTGTGTCGACAGGGTTGACGGACGCGGCCCGTATCTCGACCAGCACCTCCCCGTGACCCGGCTCGGGCTCGTCGATCGATTCGTACTGTAGGACGTCCAGATCGCCTGCTTCGTGATAGCGGAGCGCGTACATCGAATGCACCGTTCGGCTGGATCGGGTAAAACGTTACCGTACTCTCGCGCTTTTCCGGACGATCTCGGTGCGATCGGCGGTTATTCTTCGGTTTCGACGCCTCCGGGACACAGCGCCGTGACGGTAACCCGTCGTCCTCGAGCTCGTGTGCGAACGCCTGCGAAAACGACAGAACGTCGGACTTCGTCGCCGCGTAGACCGCCCCCTCGGGGTGAGATAAAAAGAGGCCACGACGCCGTGTTCGGACTCCACTCCGTCGGCGAGCGTTTCGAGCCGATCTTCACGCCGAGCCGTCACCACCAGATCGTCGGCGTCGGCCGTGATGAGTTCCGCGAGTTCCCGTCCGATCCCGCTCGATGCCCCGTCACGAGCGCAGTTCGACCGTCCGCGTCACTCGATAACATGCTTGAGAGCCTGTTCGCCGCCAGTATAACTATCGGGCCGTCCGTCGCGATCAGTCCCGACCGTGTCGAGTCAGACAGTTCGAGAGCCCGACCAACTCGACCGGCTCGGAGTTATCGGGCGAGTAGACGACCATCTGGCCTTTCTCCATGTAGGGGACCTTACCCTCGAGGTTCGAGGGTATGTTCACCGCCTTGATCGCGTCCTCGTCGCCGAGGTTGAGAACGATCGTCGTGTTGATCTGTTTGAAGATCGGATCGGCGATGTCCTGTGGGTCCTGGGTGATCAAAAAGAGCCCGAGTCGTTCCTTTCGGCCCTGTTTGGCCGCCTCGGCGAACTTGCCGATCACGCGTGTCGCCTGGACGCTGTCGGCGTCGGTGAGGAAGTTGTGCGCCTCGTCCATCCCCAGTATCATCGGCGTCTCCTTGATCCGGTCGTGTTCGGGATCGTTCGAGAGCTTCTCGTCGATCAGCAGCGAGGCGACCGCGAGCACGACCGTCGTCGTCGCCCGCGAGTCGTTGATATGATACGTCGGCACCGTCGTGATCCCACCGGGGCGGACGAACTCGGAGACGAGATCGGTGATCGGCGGCGCGTCCTGATCGAAGACGCCGCCGAACCCCCTGATCCGCCGTCGGATCGCGTCGAAGGTCGCCTCGTGGACGCGTCCGGACTCGTCGAGCTCCTCTTTCAGGGCCGGGTCGTCGAGGAACGACCGGAACTGCTCGTAGGTGCCCTCGCCGCCGTACTGTCGTTCGAACCGGGGCAACAGCACGGTCACGAGCGCGCCGTACTGGTTGTCGTTGAGCCCGCTGCCGGCGACGAGCCAGGGGTTGTCGTGGACCATCGAAAAGGGGATGGTGAAGGCGACCTGTTCGGCGCCGTGGTGGGCGGCGGCGTAACTCGCCGAGCCGACCTTCGGGACGAACGCCTTGGTGTCGTCGACGCCGCCGTGGGCGACCCCCTCGCGTTCGAGCCGTCGTTCGTACTCGGCGTCCATCCCGGGGTTGTCGTCGTGCATCTGTGCGTACTCGTCCTGTGGGTCGAACTGGATCAACGCCGGCGCGACCGTCCGTCCGTCGCCCGTGGGGTACCGTCGATCGTCGGCGAGATACTGCCGGAGGACGTTTTTAGCGCCGTGGGTCTTCCCGGATCCCGTGCCGCCGGCGACGAGCGTGTGTCTGAACACGAGCGGATCGCCGGCCTCGTAGTCGTCCTTCAGCCGGTAGTCGATCGTCGGCGGGCTGGCCGCGGTTTTGACTTTCTCGCCGCCGACCGCCAGGTGACCGAGGAAGACACCCGCCTCGGGGATCTTCAGGCCGGTCTTGATTTCGGTGTCGTCTTTGGCCTCCCTGACGACCGTCTCGGGTTTCGGTACCCGGTCGGTCATCCGCCGTTTGAGTTCACCGCCTTCCTCATAAAGGACCGAAAGCGGCTCCAGCGTCGCCATGAACTTGTAGTCGTTCTCGTCGATCGCCTCCCGGCGCATCGCCCGACGCGCGTGGATCTCCGTCGCGTCGTCCGAGCGGAACTCCTGGGCGTACTCCAAGGCGACGATCCGACAGAAGAGCCGCTCCCCGTCCGGGTAGGCGGCGACGAGATAGCTCCCGATGCGGACGGACGACCGGTTCCGGACGGTGACGTACGCCCGCAGACACGTGTCGTCGTCGCGTTCGCTTATGATCAGGCCCTCGGAAGCCGACAGCGTCCCGATCCCCCGATCGGAGCCGGCCGGCGAAACCGAGACCGGCTCGAAATCCGATTCGGCCTCCCTGTCGCTTCCGGCCGACGACGGAGTCGTCTCCGCACCGTCCCCGACGTCCGCCTCCGGTTCCGGCCGGTCGTCGTTCCCGTTGTCGTCGGGGTCGTAGTTCGCGAAATCGCCCAGATCGGACATACGACGACTCTCGTCGGGGTCGGACAAAAACCCCCGCGTGCCGGGGTGGAAGTGGTTCCGTTCGGGAGTGGTTGTGTTCTGGGCGTTTCGCTATCGTTTGAGCTCTCGCTGCTCACGGCTCGTCGCTTCGCTCCTCTCCGTTCGCTTTTCGGGATTCTTCGCTATCGCTCAGAATCCCGCACCCAAAGGAACAAGAATTTAAATGCTGCGACGGAAGGGGTCTACACTATGGGTAAGAAGTCGAAAGCCAAGAAAAAGCGGCTCGCCAAGCTGGAGCGACAGAACAGCCGCGTTCCGGCGTGGGTCATCATGAAGACCGATCGGGACACGCTGCGCAACCACAAGCGCCGTAACTGGCGTCGGAGTGACACGGACGAATGAGCGCCGAATTCGACGAGCGCGTCATGACGGTCCCGCTTCGGGACGTCCTCGCGGAATCGGAGACCAGGCGGGCCGACAAGGCGATGAGCCTCGTCCGCTCGCATCTGGCACAGCATTTCAACGTCGACGAGGACGCCGTCCGACTCGACCCCTCGATCAACGAGACGGTCTGGGAGCGCGGGCGAGCCAAACCGCCGCGAAAGCTACGTGTGCGCGCCGCCCGCTTCGAGGAGGCCGGCGAGGCCGTCGTCGAGGCCGAGACCGCATAACGTGCTCCGGGCGGCACTCTCCGGCTCCGCGTACGTCGGCGTCTTCGCACGCGCGACCGACGACTGTCTGCTCGTCCGTCCCGACATCGAGCAGTCGCTACTGAATGATTTCGAGTCGGAACTGGAGGTGCCCGCGATCCCGACGACGGTCGCCGGCTCGGGAACGGTCGGCGCGCTCGCGGTCGGCAACGAGAACGGACTGCTCGTCAGCGAACGCGTCACCGATCGCGAACGCGACCGCATCGAAGAAGAGACCGACCTCCCCGTGGTCGAACTCCCCGGGCGGATCAACGCCGCCGGAAACGTCGTCCTCGCGAACGACGAGGGCGCGTTCGTCCACCCGGATCTCCCCCGGAACGCCCTCACCGCCGTCTCCGACGCCCTCGAGGTCCCCGTCGAACGCGGGATGATCGCCGACGTGCGGACGGTCGGCACCGCCGCCGCCGTCACCGACAGGGGCGTGCTCTGTCACCCGAAGACGACCGACGAGAAGCTCGATTTCCTCGAGGACCTGTTCGGCGTCTACGCCGATATCGGGACGATCAACTACGGCGGCCCGCTCGTGGGGTCGGGGCTGATCGCGAACGGGAGCGGCTACATCGCCGGCGAGGAGACGACCGGCCCCGAACTCGGTCGGATCGAGGACGCCCTGGGCTACATCGACTGACGCGTTCGGCCGTCACTTCGCCCGCTGCCGCTTTTGCTCCGTCATGGTTCGATTTTTCGCCTCCGACACGTCGGATCCGTTTCGCAACTACCAAATAGCCGCTTTCCGAACCGACAGTTGATATAATTATGGCCAGGCCAGAGGTTCTTGACCGAATCAAGGAGGCCGAGGATGCGGCCGACGACATCGTCGCTGAGGCGGAATCCGAGCGCGAAGAGCGCATCGCCGAGGCGCGTAAGGAGGCAGACCGCATCCGCGAGAACGCCCACGAGAACGCACAGCAACTCAAAGACGAACGTCTCGAGGAAGCACGCGAGGAGATCGAATCCGAGCGTGAGGAGATCCTCGAGGCGGGAGAGGCCGAGCGCGCGGCCCTCGAATCGCGCGCCGAAGAGAACAGAGACGAGGTGGTCGAGTACGCTGTCGATCTCTTTCGGGAGGCGGTGAATGTCCAGTCTTAGACCGAAACGGATGAGCCGGGTCTCGGTAACGGGATCCAAACGCGTCATGGACGAGGCCATCGAGGCGGTTCACGAACTGAACCTGGTCCACATCACGGACTACGACGGTAGCTGGGAGGGATTCTCCCCCGGCAACCCGATCGAGGGCGCCGAGGACGCCGCCAGCAAGCTCGTCACTGTCCGTGCCTTAGAGAGCACGCTCGATATCTCCGCGGAGGACGCGGGCCGGACCCGGATCATCGACGACGACGAACTCGAGACGGAGCTGGAGAACACCCGCGAGCGCGTCAACGACCTCGACGATCGCCGTTCGGAGCTGCGGACCGAGCTCCGTTCGATCGACGAGCGGATCGACGGGACCCGCCCCTTCGCCGAGCTCGGGATCGATCTCGACCTGCTTGCCGGATACGACTCGCTCTCGGTCACCGTCGGTGAGGGCGACGCCGACGAGATCGAGCGCGCACTCGAAGAGGACGAGTCGGTCGAGGCGTACGAACTCTACGCCGAGGGCGAGTACGTCGCCTTCTTCCTCTACCCGGACGTCGATCCCGAGGACGTCCTCGTCGGGACGGCGTTTTCGGCGTACGAGATCCCCGATCTCGGCGGAACGGGGGACGCGACGAGTCCCGAAGCGTACATCGAAGACCTCCGACACCGGAAGCGATCGATCGAATCGGAACTGGAAACCGTCGAAAACGAACTCGATGACCTGAAACACGAGGTCGCCGGCTTCCTTTTGGCCGCCGAGGAGAAGCTCTCGATCGAGGTCCAGAAGCGGGAGGCGCCGCTGACCTTTGCGACGACGAAAAACGCCTTCGTCGCCGAGGGTTGGATCCCGACGGAACAGTACGACGAACTCGTCGAGACGCTCGATTCGCGGGTCGGCGATCACGTCGAGGTCGACGAACTCGAACGGGCCGCCTACGAGGACGGCCACGCACACGAACGCGAGGCGCTCGAGGCCGACGACAGCCACGAGGACGGCGAGGCGGTCGCCGACGGCGGCACGCAGATGAGCGGCGGGGCGCCGCCGGTGATCCCCGACAACCGCGCGAGCGCGAAACCGTTCGAAATGCTCGTCGGCGTGATCAACCGTCCGAAGTACAACGAGCTCGATCCGACGCTTGTGCTGTTCTTGACGTTCCCCGCCTTCTTCGGGTTCATGATCGGGGACGTCGGATACGGGATCCTCTACTGTCTGATGGGCTGGTATCTGCTCTCGAACTTCGACAGCCCGGGCTTTCAGAGCCTCGGCGGCGTCGCCGTCTGGGCCGGCGTCTTTACGATCCTTTTCGGCGTCCTGTACGGGGAGTTCTTCGGGCTCCACGAACTCGGCTACGTCGTCTTCGGCGAGGGCGGTTCGCCGATGGAAAAGGGGCTCTCGCCCGATAACCTCGCCTTCGCACAGGCGTGGATCGTCGTCAGCCTCGTACTCGGCGTTCTCCATCTGACCGTCGGATACGTCTTCGGCTTCATCGACGACCTCTCACACGGCGTCACGGAGGCGGTCCTCGAGAACTTCTCGTGGCTCTTCTTGATGGTCGGCGTCTGGACGTGGGTCTTCAGTACGAGCCTTTCGGCGTTCAAACCGGACTTCATATACGCCATCTTCAACGGGACTGGCGCGACGCTCCCGAACGGGGAACCGATCGAGGCGAGTCAGGTCGCTTACTCGCTCGGATTCGGCGGGTTCCCGGCCGAAGTCGGAACTGCGGCGCTCGTTCTCGCCGCGATCGGCTTCGTGATGCTCGTCTACGCCGAGGGTGGTATCGGGGCCGTCGAGAGCCTCAACGTCTTGGTGAACATCCTCTCATACACCCGTATCTCGGCCGTGCTGTTGGCCAAGGCCGGAATGGCCTTCGCGGTTAACCTGCTCGTCTTCGGGGCGGCGACGGATCCCGACACCGGCGGTTTCGTGTTGATCTACAACGAGGCCGGCGGACTCGATCAAGTCGCCGCGGAGGACGTGATCTTCTCCGGGCTGTTGAACGTCGAGAGCGGCGTCATGCTCGCCATCGCGCTGCTCGTCGCCGCCGTGCTCTTCGTGCTCGGTCACATCCTCGTGTTGATCCTCGGGATTACGAGCGCCGGACTACAGGGGATCCGTCTCGAGTACGTCGAGTTCTTCAACAAGTTCTACGAGGGCGGCGGCAAACCGTTCGAGCCGTTCGGATACGAGCGCGAACACACGACAGAGGACTGACCGGTCGTCGGGCTGACTGGATCTGCCTTTCCGTGTTCGACACAGAAAACTCCGATAGCGGCGCGTCTGTGTGCAGTTCACACGGATGCCACCGGCGGCGTTTGGGAAGTTTTATGAACTCTGTACGAACATATCCGACTGTTCGGATAGCAGTCAATCCACTCAACGGAACAACAACCAATGTTTGCACTCGAACTCGCTACGATCCTCAGCAGTGTTGCACCGGTACTTCAGAACGGCGCCGAAGCGGGCGGTCCCGCCATCGACGCGACGGCGGCGGCGGCGCTCGCGGTCGGCCTCGCGGCGTTCGGCGCGGGCTATGCCGAGCGCGGCATCGGCGCGGCAGCGGTCGGTGCGATGGCCGAAGACGAGGACCTCTTCGGTAAGGGACTGATCCTGACAGTACTTCCGGAGACGCTCGTCATTCTGGCGCTGGTCGTCGTCTTCCTGACCCTCTAAACGGGCCTTTTATTCAAACAATGAGCCTTGATACGGTCGTAGAGGACATCCGAGACGAAGCCCGCGCACGTGCAGAGGACATATCAGAGGAGGGCCAACAGCGTGCCGACGAGATCGTCTCCGAGGCCGAACGCGAGGCCGACGAGATCGTCTCCGAGGCCGAACGCGAGGCCGAACGGGCGATCAGCCAGGAGCGCGAACAAAAGCTCTCCGGCGCGAAACTCGAAGCGAAGCAGGCCCGCCTCGAAGCCCGCCGCGAGCTTCTCGAGGACGTCCACGATGACATCGAAGCACAGATCGCCGACATCGACGGCGACGAACGCGAACAGCTGACGCGGTCGCTTCTCGACGCCGCGATCGAGGCGTTCGAGACGGACTCCGTTCGGGTCCGTGGTCGAGCGGGCGACGAGGAGCTACTGGAGACGATCGTCGCCGACTACGACGGCTTCGAGGTCGGCGAACCGGTCGACTGCCTCGGCGGCGTCGTCGTCGAGGCCGACGGCTCCCGCGTTCGAGTGAACAACACGTTCGACTCCGTTCTCGAGGACGTCTGGGAGGAGAACCTGCGCGATATCAGCGCGCGCCTCTTCGAAGAAT
>LKMJ01000169.1_pt1 | contig 43093 bp, 40 predicted proteins | sample 643391 | NCBI WGS metagenome assembly LKMJ01 (sample SAMN04112250, study PRJNA286221) | soda lake metagenome | biome: soda lake; feature: Kulunda Steppe; material: water; isolation source: sample PL-Br10 brine of Picturesque Lake | place: Russia: Kulunda steppe | collected 2010-07 | reverse complement strand
TCGCCGGCGGTTCGAGCCCGGCCGTCAGCGGCGGGACGACGATCTTTCCGTTCCCCTCCGGCGCGGTGACGGGCGCGCTCAATGACGGCGGCGCCGAGCTTTGGGCCACGACCGTCGCCGGACAGCGGCTGGGGCGTGCGCATTCGGGTATTCCGGGGCTGCTCGGGCTGCCCGTGATCGATGGCAATACCGCCTATGTCGGCAATCACAGCGGTCGCGTCGCAGCACTCGACATCGAGACCGGCGAGCGGCGCTGGACCGCCGACGAGGGGGCGACCGGGCCGGTCTGGCCGGTGGGCGGATCGCTCTTCGTGCTCACCGACGAGGGGCGCCTGACGCGGCTTTCGGAGTCCTCGGGCGATCAGGTCTGGCAGGTGCAGCTGCCCCATTATCGCAGTGACGACGAGGACCGCCGCTCCGAGATCGTGACCCATCACGGGCCCGTGCTCGCGGGCGGCCGGCTCATCGTGACCTCGAATGACGGGGTGCTGCGCGGCTTCGACCCGGTCTCCGGCGAGCTGGTGGAGCGGCTCGAGTTGCCCGCCTCGGCAACGACGGCGCCGATCGTCGTGGGCGGCGTGCTCTATGTCGTCACCAGCGACGGCGCGCTGCACGCCTATCGCTGAGCGCGCAGCGGTGCTATAGCGCCGCTCTGGAGGGCGGTATGACATTGAGCGTTGCGATCGTGGGCCGGCCCAATGTGGGCAAGTCGACCCTGTTCAACCGGCTGGTCGGCAAGCGCCTGGCGCTGGTCGATGATCAGCCCGGGGTGACGCGCGATCTGCGCGAGGGTGCGGCCCGGCTCGCCGATCTGCGCTTTGTGGTGATCGACACGGCCGGTCTCGAGGATGTCACCGACGAGTCGCTGCCCGGCCGGATGCGCCGGCTCACCGAACGCGCCATCGGCATGGCCGATCTGTGCCTGTTCATGATCGATGGCCGCACCGGCGTGACCGCGACGGATGAAGTCTTCGCCGAGATCCTGCGCCGCCAGGGCACCGAGGTGATCCTGCTGGTCAACAAGGCCGAGGGGCGCGCGGGCGAGGCGGGGATGCTCGAGGCGTATGCGCTCGGCCTCGGCGAGCCGGTGGCGGTATCGGCCGAGCATGGCGAGGGGATGGACGAGATCTATACCCGGCTGCGCCCCTTTGCCGATGCGGCCGAGGCCGCGGTTGCCGAAACCGCGCCCGCGGTCGATGTCGATCTGCCCGAGGACGAGAGCGCCGCGCCGTCCTTCGCGCCGACGCCCGAACGCCCGCTGCAGATCGCCGTGATCGGCCGGCCCAATGCCGGCAAATCGACCCTCATCAACCGGGTCATCGGCGAGGACCGGCTGCTCACCGGACCCGAGGCGGGCATCACCCGCGATGCGATCTCGCTGCCGGCCGACTGGCACGGCACGCCGGTGCGGATTTTCGACACCGCCGGGATGCGCAAGCGCGCGCGGGTGACCGACAAGCTCGAAAAGCTCTCCGTGGCCGACGGGCTGCGCGCGGTGCGCTTCGCCGAGGTCGTGGTGGTGCTGCTCGATGCGCGGGTTCCCTTCGAGCAACAGGATCTGCGCATCGCCGATCTCGCCGAGTCGGAAGGCCGCGCCGTCGTCGTCGCGCTCAACAAGTGGGATCTCGCCGACGACAAGCAGGCCCGGCTCAAGGGGCTGCGCGCGGATTTCGAGAAGCTCCTGCCGCAGCTGCGCGGCGCGCCGCTGGTGCCTGTGTCGGCGCTCACGGGCAAGGGGCTCGACCGTCTCCACGAGGCGATCGTGTCGGCGCACAATGTCTGGAACAGCCGCGTGCCGACCGCCAAGCTCAACCAGTGGCTCGCGCGGATGGTCGAGGCGCATCCGCCGCCCGCGCCCGGCGGGCGGCGGATCCGCCTGCGCTACATGACGCAGGCCAAGACGCGACCGCCCGGCTTCGTGGTCATGTGCTCGCGCCCGCAGGAGCTCGGCCAGGGGTATGTGCGCTACCTCGTCAACGGGCTGCGCGCGGATTTCGAAATGCCGGGCACGCCGATCCGGCTGCATCTGCGCTCGCAGGGGGATCGCAACCCCTACAGGAACAAGGTCAAGCCCGGCCCCTCGAAGCTGCGCAAGCATCTCGACAAGCCGGGCTCGCGGCGCTGAGGCTCAGCCCGCAACGGTCCGGATCTCGGCGCGGGCCTCGAGCGTGCGATGCACCGGGCAGCGATCGGCGATCTCGAGAAGCCGCGCGCGCTGCGCGTCATCGAGCGATCCCTCGAGTCGCACGACGCGGTGGAACACATCGATCTTCGCGCCCTTTTCGCAATCCTCGCAGTCCATTGCGTGGGCCTTCTCATGCGTCGCATCGACGGAGACATGCGCAAGCTCCAACCCCTTGCGGCGCGCATACATGCGAATCGTCATCGCCGTGCACGCGCCGAGCGCGGCGGCGAGCAGGCCGTACGGGCTCGGGCCGCGATCTGTGCCGCCCATCGCGGCGGGTTCGTCGGCGACGAGGTGATGCGGCCCGGTCATGATGTCCTGCAGGAAGCCGTCGGGGTCGGCTTCGCTGACGCGGGTGACGCCTTCCGGGGCCGCTTCCTGTGTCTCATCGCCAAGATCGAGATACCGCGCCGCCCAGGCCGCGATGACGCCGGCGGCATAGTCGGCATCGGCGGCGTCGGAGACGAGGTGGTCGGCGTCGTCGAGGGTGACGAAGCTTTTCGGGTGCTTCGCGGCGGTGAAGATCCGGGTCGCGTTGTCGATCCCGACGACCATGTCGCGGGGCGCGTGCATCACCAGAAGCGCGCTTGCCAGATCGCGGATCGCGGGCTCCAGCTCCGTCGCCGCGACATCGGCGACGAAATCGCGCCCCACCATGATGGTGCGCCCGCCGAGATCGACCGCGGCTGCGCCCTCGGCGTCGATCCGGTCGAGCGCGTCGGCGAAATTATGGGTGACATGGCCGGGGTCGAAGGGCGCGCCGATCGTTGCCACGGCGCGCGCGCTCGGGATCCGCGCCGCCGCGCGCAGCACGGCCGCGCCGCCAAGCGAGTGCCCGATCAGCAGCTCCGGCGCCATGCCGCGCCCGTCCAGCGCGGCGGCGGCCGCCTCGAGATCGGCGACGTTCGAGGTGAAGGTGGTCTGCGCGAACTCCCCCGCCGATTCGCCCAGCCCGGTGAAGTCGAAGCGCAGCACGGCGATGCCCCGCGCCGCGAGCCGGCGCGCGATGCGCCGGGCGGCAGGATTGTCCTTGCCGCAGGTGAAGCAATGCGCGAGCAGCGCTGTGGCGCGATGCGGCCCCGCGGGCAACTCGAGCCGAGCGGCCAGGCTCTGGCCGTCATGGCCGGTGAAGTCGAAGCGTTCGGTCGGCACGAAACCTCCAGTCAATCGCGAGCATGGCGTCGGAGCGGATCGCTTGCAAGGGGAGGCGCGGGGTTTCGCCCGGCGCGCGGCGGGCCTATCGTCGCGCCATGTCGGCCATTCTCAACGCCCGTCTCGATGTTGCGCCGTGGAGCGACCCGCGCAGCGCGCGGCTGCCGGGGATTCAGCCGCTCGATCCGGCGGCGTGGCTCTTGCGGGACGATGCGTTCGCGCCCCAGATGGCCGAGCGCGACCGGCTCCTCGCCGCGATCCCCGGGCGCGTCCATGCGATGGAGCCGCGCGCGGAGGCGGCGGCTGAGGAGCTGCGCGCGCTGGTGCTTGAACATCTGCGTGCGGATCCGGGCTACGATGTCGGGCCGGCGCGCGTGACGCGGCCCGACGGTGTGCGGGTGGCGCGCGACGGGGCGCCGCTCATGGTGCTCGGCCGGCTGGTCCAGGAGGATCTGTGCGTGATGCTGCCCGATGGCGGGGGCGGGCATGTGCTCGCCGCGGCGGTGCTGTGCTTTCCGGCGAGCTGGACGCTCGAGGAAAAGATGGGCCGCGCGCTGATCCGGATTCACGCGCCGGTCGCCGTATACGACGCCGATCTTGCGCGGCGGGTGCAGCGGCTGTTCGACGCCCTGCACCCGGAGCGCCCGCTCTGGCGGGCCAATGCGCTCGGTTACGCCGACCCGGCATTGCATCAGCCGCGCCGCGAGGCCGATCCGCGCCCGCCCGTGCCCGAACCGCCGCCCTATATCCGCGCCGAGAGGCAATGCCTGCTGCGCCTGCCCGAAAGCGGCGCGGTCGTCTTCTCGATCCACACGCAGGTGGTGCGCCGTGCCGACACGCCCGGGTGGCCGGGGTTGCTGCGGCATTGACCCCGGCGCGGGCGGCGCTAGCCATTGACGCGTCCGCGAGGCTCGTCGCTTTCAGGCGCAGGCGCGACGGTCGCCATGGTTGCGCTCCAAGATCGGAATGATAGCGTGCCCGTAGACGGCGAAAAATTGCCGCCGCAATTCACAGAAGAGGAACCGATGTACAAGAAGATCCTCGTCCCGGTCGACCTCACCCATGCCGACCAGCTCGAAAAGGCGCTTCAGACGGCTGCCGACCTGTCCAGGCATTACGGCGCGCCGATCTGTTATGTCGGCGTCACCCCCGAGGCGCCGTCGCCCGTCGCACGCAACCCGACCGAATTCGCCCAAAAGCTCGAGGCATTCGGCCAGGCGCAGGCGGCGCGGCACGGGCTCACGGCGACGACGAAATCCTACAGCGCGACCGATCCCGCGATCGATATCAACAAGACCCTCGTGACGGCCGTGAAGGAGTCCGGGGCGGACCTCGTCGTGATGGCGAGCCATGTGCCCAACGTGACCGACTACATCTGGCCATCGCATGGCGGCTGGGTCGCCGAGCATTCCGAGGCCTCGGTCTTCGTCGTGCGGTGATGCGCCCGACCGGGATCGCGGTGATCCGCGACGCCGACGATTGCGAAAACGCGCAGCGAGCGGGCGTGTGCCGATGCGCACGAGGACGCGCTCGCAGAGCGTTGCAAACAAAGGGAGACAGTGATGAGCGAGCAACAGGACAGCGAAGCCGAGACGGAGGCGGTCCCGGCTCCGGAAGGCGCGTCTGACGTCATCGACACCGATTACGAAATCGGTCAGGACAATGTCGAACCGAAGATCGGGCCGTTGCAGCTCGACTTCCACAACCCCGTCTTTGCGGTTTCGGCGATCATCGTGGTGGTGTTCGTCATCCTCACCGTGGCGTTCCAGGCGCAGCTGGAGCCGCTCTTCGTGGGGATGCGCGACTTCGTGACCGGGACCTTCGACTGGGTCTTGATCATGGCGGGCAACATCTTCGTGCTCGTCTGCCTCGGCATTCTCGTCTCGCCGCTCGGCAAGGTGCGCATCGGCGGGCGGGACGCGACCCCCGATTACGGCTATCCGGGCTGGTTCGCGATGCTCTTTGCGGCCGGGATGGGCATCGGTCTGATGTTCTTCGGGGTGCTCGAACCCGTCTTCTATTTTGGCGCGGACGCGCCGCTGGGTGGTGATCTCGGCCTCACGGATGGCGAGGTTGCGGACCCGGCCACGGTCGAGGCGGCGCGCGCGATGGCGATGGCGGCCACGATCTATCACTGGGGCCTGCACCCCTGGGCGATCTATGCCGTGGTCGCGCTGTCGCTGGCGCTGTTCGCCTATAACAAGGGCCTGCCGCTCACGGTGCGCTCGATGTTCTACCCGATCTTCGGCGAGAGGATCTGGGGCCCGGTCGGCCATGTGATCGACATCGTTGCGGTGTTCGCCACGCTGTTCGGTCTGGCGACGTCGCTCGGCTACGGGGCGACGCAGGCCGCGGCGGGCATCGGCTATGTCTTCGATATCGACGCGATCAGCGGCGACAGCATCACGGCCGCGGTGGTCCTGATCGGGCTCATCACGCTGCTCGCGCTGGTGTCGGTGCTGCGCGGGCTCGATGGGGGCGTCAAGCGGCTCTCGGAGTTCAACATGATCCTTGCCGGGCTGCTGTTGCTGTTCATCATCATCGTCGGGCCGACGATGGCGCTGGTAACCGGCTTTTTCGGCAATCTGGGCTCCTACCTTACCCAGGTCCTGCCGCTTTCCAACCCGGTCGGGCGCGAGGATGACAGCTTCCGGCAGGGCTGGACGGCCTTCTACTGGGCCTGGTGGATCAGCTGGTCGCCCTTCGTGGGGATGTTCATCGCCCGCGTCAGCCGCGGGCGCACGGTGCGCGAATTCATCACCTGCGTGCTGCTGATTCCGACGATCGTCTCGACGATGTGGATGACGGCCTTCGGCGGCACCGCGATCGAACAGGTCCTCACCCTCGTCGAGGACAGCGCCGTCTACGGCTTCGTCATTGCCGACTACAACGAAGAGCTGTCGCTGTTCGGGATGCTCTCGGAGCTGCCGCTCGCGGCGCTCACTTCGACGATCGCGATCATCCTGGTGATCGTGTTCTTCGTGACCTCCTCGGACTCGGGCTCGCTGGTGATCGACACGATCACCGCCGGCGGCAAGATCAACGCCCCGGTCTCGCAGCGTGTGTTCTGGGTGATCTTCGAGGGGCTCGTGGCGGCAGTGCTGCTGCTGGGCGGCGGGCTCGCCGCGCTGCAGGCGGCGGCGGTCTCGACGGGGCTGCCCTTCGCGATCGTGCTGGTCGTTGCCTGCGTCGCGCTCATCATGGGGCTGATGCGCGAGCCGCGCAGCTGACGAGGGCCGCAGGAAAAGCGAAAGGGCGCCCCTCGGGGCGCCCTTTCTCGTTGGTCCCGCAAGCCGGGGCGGGGCCAAGGGGCTGCCCGGCGCCCAATGCGACCTCGGGGCCAGGTGTTCGCAGCGGTCCCGCGACGCGCGCGGTCAGTAGCCGCGGTCGGTGTCGACCTGGTTGAGGAACGGCTCGCCCGCCTCGCCGCGGCGGATGTTTTCGGCGATGACGCGCGCGGCGGTGTGCGGGCGGGTTTCGGCGGCGATATGCGGCGTGACCGTGACGCGCGGATGCGCCCAGAAGGGGTGTTCGGGCGGCAGCGGCTCCTCGCGGAACACGTCGAGCGTGGCATGGGCGAGCTGGCCGGTGTCGAGCGCGGCGATAAGCGCGTCGTCATCGATAAGCGGCCCACGCCCCGGATTTATCAGATACGCCCCGCGCGGCAGCGTGGCCAGGGCCCGGGCGTCGATGATGTTCTGCGTCTCTTGCGTCTGCGGCAGCAGCGTGACCACGATCTGGGCGCGCGCGAGCGTTTCCGTGAGCCCGTCGGCCCCGGCACGGCACTCGACCCCCGCGACATCGCGCGGCGTCCGGCTCCAGCCGAGCACCGGAAAGCCGTGAGCGAGCAGCGCGCGCGCGCAGGCCTGCCCGAGCGCGCCGAGCCCGAGCATCGCGACGGGCCGCTCGCGCGCCAGCGGCGGCACCCGCTCGTGGCGCCAGACCCCGTCCTGCCCGGCGATATGGGCGTCGATGTCGAGGTGATAGCGCAGCACATGCCCGGTGACATAGTCGACCATGCCCTCGCTCAGCGACGGGTCCACCATCCGGCACAGCGGCATGCGCAGCGTCGGGTTGCCCACGATCCGCTCCACCCCGGCCCAGATATTGAGCACCGCCTTGCAATTCGTGAAGGGCGAGAGGTCCTGCAGCGGGCTGCCCGGCGCATAGATGATGTAATCCACCGCGGTCGGGTCGGGCGCGCTGTCGGTGAGGGTCACGTCCAGCCCGGCCTCGGCGAAGGCGGCGCGCAGCGGCTCCTGCCAGTCAGGCCAGCGATCGGCGCCGGCGGCGAAATGGGCGGTAATGGTCATCACAGTCCTCTCGGTCGGTGGATATTGGCGCTTTGAATGAGTCCGAAGCCGAGCATGAGCACGAGCATCGCCGAGCCGCCATAGGACACCAGCGGCAGCGGCACGCCGACTACCGGCGCGAGCCCCATCACCATCGCCATGTTGGTAGCGAAATAGAGAAAGAAGGTCACGGTGACGCCGATCGTGAGCAGCATCGCGAAGCGGTCCAGATGCTTGAGCGCGGCGACGATGCAAAAGATCACGATCAGCATGTAGAGCGTGAGCAGGGTCACGCCGCCGACGAAGCCGAACTCCTCGGCAAGCGTGGTGAAGATGAAATCGGTATGCTTCTCGGGCAGGAAATTGAGCCGCGACTGTGTCCCTTCCATGAAGCCGCGCCCGGACCAGCCGCCCGATCCGAGCGCGATCATCGACTGGTTGATGTGATAGCCGGTGCCGAGCGGGTCGAGCGTCGGATCGAGAAAGGAGTCGATGCGTCGGAACTGGTAATCGGCGAGGAGTTGCCACTCGGTCCCGCGCGAGGCCAGCACCGTCGAGACAAGTCCGCCCGCCCCGGCGATGACCACCGTGAAGTAGAGCCAGTGCACCCCGGCCAGAAACATGACCGCCCCGCCACCCAGCACCAGCAGAAGCGCGGTGCCCAGATCGGGCTGTCGCAGCACGAGCGCGGCCGGCACGATCACGATCACCAGCGCGATCAGCACCCAGAGCGGATGCGACGTGCGCCGCAGCGGCAACCAGTCGTAATAGGCCGCGAGCGCCATCACCGTGGTGATCTTGGCCAGCTCGGAGGGCTGCAGCCGGAAGAAGCCCAGATCTATCCAGCGCCGCGCGCCCATGCCGACCACGCCGAACAGGTCCACCGCGATCAGCAGCAGGATCGAGAGCGCATAGGCCAGCGTCGCCATATTGCGCCAGAACCAGATCGGCACGAAGGCGACCAGGAACATCATCACCAGCCCGACCGCGAAGCGCATCATCTGCGGCTCCGCCCATGGCTGCAGACTGCCACCGGCGATCGAGTAGAGCATCAGGAACCCGATCGAGGCCACCGCCATGAGCAGCACCACGAGGCCCCAATCGAGGTAGAAGACCTTCGCGAAGCCGGCCGGCACGCGCTTGACGGTGTATTCGAGATAGGTCATCCGCCCGCGGCCCCGCGGCGCAGGGAGATCATGCGCGCGAGCTCCTCCTGCTGCGTCTCGATGCGGTTGCGCTGGGCTTCGGGATAGGCATCGAGCGGCGGCATGCCGCCATGCAGCGCATGCAGCAGCACGTCGCGCACGATCGGCGCGGCGGCCTGCGCGCCGCTGCCGCCGTGCTCGACAATTGTGGCCACGGCGACGCGCGGTGCGGCGGTGGGGCCGTAGCCGACGAAGAGCGCGTGGTTGCGCCGCTCCCAGGGCAGGTCCTCGCTGCTGAGCACGCCCGTCGCGCGCTCTTCCGGGGTAATATTGCGGACCTGGCTGGTGCCGGTCTTGCCCGCCATGCGCAACTCGTCGAGGACGACGCGCACGCTGCGCGCGGTGCCGCGCGAGTGGTTGTTGGCCTCGTCCATCCCTTCGCGGACCTTGCCCAGCCAGCGCTCGCTGATGCCGAGCCGATCCGGGGTGGAGACCTCGGCCTCGACCCCGTCGCGGGCCTTGAGCAGCCGCGGCATGATCTTGCGGCCGCTGGCCAGCCGGGCGGTCATCACCGCGAGCTGCAGGGGCGATGCCAGCACGAAACCCTGCCCGATGGAGGCATTGATGGTGTCGCCGATCTGCCAGCCCTCGCCGCGGTTGGCGCGCTTCCACTCGCGCGTCGGGTTGAGCCCCGCCGCCACCGAAGACATCGGCAGCTCGAAGCGCTCGCCGAAGCCGAACCGCGCCGCCATCGCGTTGAGTCGGTCGATGCCGATGCGCTCGGCGAGCTCGTAGAAATAGATGTCGCAGGACTCGCTGAGCGCGGAGACGAGATTGACGCGCCCGTGACCGCCGCGCCGCCAGCAATGGAAGCGGCGCCCGGAAATGTCGCGATGCCCCGGGCAGAAGACGCGCTCGTCGGCGTCGATCTCGCCCGCCTCGAGCGCGGCGAGCGCGGTGACCATCTTGAAGCAGGAGCCTGGTGGGTAGGTGCCCTGCACGGTCTTGTTGCTCATCGGGCGCAGGCGGCTGTCGTTGAGAGCGGCGTAGTCCGCGCTCGAGATGCCGCGCACGAACAGGTTCGGATCGAAGGAGGGCGACGAGACGCTGGCGAGGATATCGCCGGTGTGCACATCCATCGCGACCGTTGCGGCGCTTTCGGGGCCCATCCGCGCCTGGGTGTAGCTTTGCAGATCGGCGTCGATGGTGAGGGAGACGTCGCTGCCGGGCTCGCCGTCGCGCCGGTCGAGCTCGCGCATCACGCGCCCGACCGCGTTGACCTCGACGCGGCGTGATCCGGCCGTGCCGCGCAGGGTATCCTCGAAATGGCGTTCCGCGCCGATGCGGCCGATCTGGAAATCCGGGATCTGCAGCACCGGGTCGGGCACATCGGGACGCTTCAGGTCGGTTTCGCTCACGGGGCCGACATAGCCGATGACATGCGCAAAATCCGGCCCCGCCGGATAGATGCGCGACAAGGCGGATTCGTGGGTGACGCCGGGCAGGGCCGGGGCATTCGCCGCCACCCGCGAGATGTCGCGCCAGGAGAGCCTGTCAACGACCGTGATCGGCACGAATGGCGGGTGCCGCGCGGTATCCTCCAGGGTGCGCGCGATGACGCGCTCGGGCAGCTCGACGAGCTGGGTGAGCCGGTCGAGCACCTCCTCGACATCGCCGGCATCCTCGCGCACGATGACGATGCGGTAGTTCTGTTCGTTGAGCGCGAGCGCCGTGCCGTTGCGGTCGCGGATCACGCCGCGCTCGGGGGGAATCAGGCGGATATTGATGCGGTTCTCGTCGGCGAGCAGGCGGAACTGATCGGTCTGATCGACCTGCATGTTGCGCATCCGCCAAGCCAGGGTGCCCGCCACGGCGAGTTGCAGGCTGCCCAGAAAGAGCGCGCGGCGCGTGACGCGGCGCATGATCCAGCCTGTATCGCGATCCGGTCCCTTCATAGCCGGCGCCCCCGCGAATCGACTTCGCCCGTGGTCGGCTTGCGCAGCCGAAACGCGACAAAGCATAGCCCGACGACCAGCGGATAGGCGAGGATCGTCGCCATCATGTGAAGCGCCACGAGCCCGAGATCGGACTGCGGCACCACCGTGACGACGAGCACCAGCCGGTTGACCAGCACCATCGCCGTGATCACGACCGCGACGACCAGCCATTCCGTGAACAGGCCGAGCTCGCGCATCTGCACATGACGCGCGCGCAGGAACTCGGTACCCAGCAGCACGATCAGCGCCCAGAGCCCCGGCGGCCGCATCAGAAGGAAATCCTCGATCAGGAACACCGCCGCCACCAGCAGCGCGGGCACGTAATCCGGCCGGCGCAACACCCAGGCGAGCGTCAGGCACAGCATCAGATCAGGTCCCGGCCAGTTGGTCGGGGCGGTGTTGAGCGGTAGCAGCCGGACGAACAGCCATAACACCGCGAGCCCGAGGAAAAGCGCAGCGTAGCGCCACCGGCCCGTGGCGGGTTGGCGCGCCTCAGCCATCGGCCGGCCTCCCCTCGGGGAGTTGCAGCGTTTCGCCCGGGGTGCGCGCTGTCTCCGGCGCAGCCTCCATGCGCGGCATGATCAGCGTTCCGGGGTCGTCGATCCGCTCGATGGGCTCGGAGCGCAGCACGCGGAGAAACTCCAGACGTTCGTAATCGGCCGACAGCCGCACCCGTAGCCGCCTGTCCGGCCCCTGCGCGAGCTCGCCCACGAGCAGCCCCGCGGGAAACACGCCGCCATCGCCCGAGGTCACGACCCGGTCGCCCGGGCGCGCATCGTCCGGATCCTCGAGAAATTCCATCAGCGGCAGGGGGTTGTTGTCGCCGGTGAGGATCGCGTCCTGACCCGAGGGCTGCACGGTGACCGGCACGCGGCTGTTGGTGTCGGTCAGCAGGATGACGCGGGATGTGCCGTCGCCGACACCGGAGATGCGCCCCACGAGGCCAAGCCCGTCCATCGTCGCCCAGCCGTCGCGGATGCCGTCGCGCCGGCCCACATTGAGCAGAACCGATTGCCGGAAGGGCGAACCCGAATCGGCCATCACGACCCCGGTGACATGGGTGAGCTGCGGGTCGAGCTGGACATTGTTGAGATCGAGAAGCTTCGCGTTCTTCTGTTCGAGTTGCAGCGCCGCCTCCCGCCAGGCCTTCATCTGCTGCAATTCGCGGCGCAGCTCCTGATTCTGCTCGTATAGGCGGGTGAAGGAGCGGACATCCTCGACCATGCCGACCGCGCTCGTGACCGGGCGCATCGCCCAGTCGAAGCTCGGCACGACGGTATCGACGAGATCGGCGCGCAGCCGCTCCATGCGCGGGCTGTCGACGCGCCACAGCACGAAGACACCGAGCAGCAGCAGCACCAGCGCCCCGATCAGGATGCGCCGGATCGGGCGGGAGAAATCATGCTGTTCGTCTCGGCCTGTCGCCACGGCAACCTCGTCGCGGATGCGGGCGTCTCAGCGGCCCGCGTCAGCTGTCATAGTCTATCGCATGTCGCAGCTGTTTTTCATACTCGAGCGCCTTGCCGGTGCCCATCGCCACGCAATTGAGCGATTCGTCGGCCACCGAGATGGCAAGCCCCGTCTGTTCGCGCAGCGCGAGGTCGAGCTCGCCGAGCAGCGCGCCCCCGCCCGTCAGCATCACGCCGCGATCGACGATGTCGGCGGCGAGATCCGGCGGCGTCGCCTCGAGCGCCATCATCACCGCCTCGCACATCTGCTGGACGGTCTCCGAGAGCGCCTCGGCGACCTGCGCCTGGCTGATCTCGATCTCGCGCGGCACCCCGTTGAGCAGGTCGCGCCCGCGGATCTGAAGCACCGTGCCGCGCCCGTCATCGGGCATCCGCGCGGTGCCGATCTGGGTCTTGATGCGCTCGGCGGTGGCTTCGCCGATCAGCAGATTCTGCTGACGGCGCAGATAGGAGATAATCGCCTCGTCCATCCGGTCGCCGCCCACCCGCACCGAGCGCGCATAGACGATGTCGCCCAGCGAGAGCACCGCGACCTCGGTGGTGCCGCCGCCGATATCGACGACCATCGAGCCGGTCGGATCGGTGATCGGCATCCCCGCGCCGATGGCCGCCGCGATCGGCTCGGCGATCAGCCCCGCGCGCCGCGCCCCGGCCGACAGGACCGACTGGCGGATCGCGCGCTTCTCCACCGGGGTCGCGCCGTAGGGCACGCAGACGATGATCTTGGGCTTGGTGAAGGTGGTGCGCTTGTGGACCTTGCGGATGAAGTGCTTGATCATTTCCTCGGCGACGTCGAAATCGGCGATCACCCCGTCGCGCATCGGGCGGATCGCCTCGATGGAGCCGGGGGTGCGCCCGAGCATGAGCTTGGCGTCCTCGCCGACGGCGAGCACCGATTTCTTGCCGTCCTTGACATGATAGGCCACCACCGAAGGTTCATTGAGGATGATGCCGCGGCCCTTGACATAGACGAGCGTGTTCGCCGTGCCGAGGTCGATCGCCATGTCCGACGAAAACAGACCCGCAATTCCCACCATCCCGCATGTATCCTGTTCTTTGGCCAAAAATGGACTGGCCCGCGCCGGGAGCGCGAGCCGAGCCGCCTTATAGGCCCCGCCGGGCCGAAGCGTAAAGGGGCGACACCCCTCTTGTCAGCACGAATCCGCCCGCCCGGCGCGCCTCATGACGCCGATTGCAACGCCGCCCCCGCGCGCGCACGGTTGCGGTTGAAAAGCAGCTTGTTGAGCGCGTTCACATAGGCCTTGGCCGAGGCCACGACCGTGTCGGTATCGGCCGACTGACCGGTAAAGACCGTGCCCTCATCCTCGAGCCGGACGCTGACCGTGGCCTGCGCATCCGTGCCCTCGGTGACGGCGTGGACCTGGTAGAGTTGCAGCTTGACGTCGTGCGGGTAGAGCGCCTTGACGGCGTTGAAGGTGGCGTCCACGGGGCCGTCGCCGGTGGCCTCGGCGCTGTGCTCGGCACCGTCGATGACGAGGGTGAGCGCCGCCGTCTGCGGCGACTCGGTGCCGCAGACCACGCGCAGATGTCGCACCTGGATGTAGTCATGCGCGGCGTTGGTGCTGTTGTCGGCCATCAGCGCGACGAGGTCCTCGTCATAGACCTCCTTCTTGCGGTCGGCGAGCTCCTTGAAGCGCACGAACACGTCCTTGAGCTGGTTCGCGCCGAGCTCGTAGCCCAGCTCCGACAGCTTCGCGTTGAGCGCCGCGCGGCCCGAATGCTTGCCCATCACCAGATTCGTCGAGCTCAGCCCGATATCCTCGGGCTTCATGATCTCGAAGGTCTCGGCATTCTTGAGCACGCCGTCCTGATGGATGCCGGACTCGTGCGCAAACGCGTTCTTGCCGACGATGGCCTTGTTGTACTGCACCGCAAAGCCCGAAACCGTGGCGACCATGCGGCTGGCCTGCATGATGCGCTTCGTGTCGATGTTGGTGCGGTAGGGCATGATGTCGTTGCGGGTGCGCAGCGCCATCACCACCTCCTCGAGCGCGGTGTTGCCCGCGCGCTCGCCGAGGCCGTTGATGGTGCACTCGATCTGGCGCGCGCCGGCTTCCACGGCGGCGAGCGCGTTCGCCGTCGCCATGCCCAGATCGTTGTGGCAATGCGTGGCGAAGACGACCGTGTCGGCCCCCGGCACCCGCTCGCGCAGCATGGTGATGAGAGCGGCGCTCTCGCGCGGGGCGGTGTAACCGACGGTGTCGGGGATGTTGATCGTCGTCGCGCCCGCCTTTATCGCCGTCTCGACGGTGCGGCACAGGAAGTCATGCTCGGTGCGGGTGGCGTCCATCGGCGACCACTGCACATTGTCGCACAGGTTGCGCGCATGGGTCACCGTCTCGTCGATGCGCTCGATCATGCGTTCCATGTCGAGCTCGGTGATGTCGCGATGGGTGGGCGAGGTGCCGATGAAGGTGTGGATGCGCGGGCTTTTCGCGTCGCGCAGGGCCTCCCAGGCGCGGTCGATGTCGGTCGGGTTGGCGCGGGCGAGGCCGCAGATCGTGGCGTTCTGCGCGAGCTTTGCGATGTCGCGCACCGCCTCGAAATCGCCAATGGAGGCGATCGGAAAGCCCGCCTCGATGATGTCCACGCCCATCTCGTCGAGCAGCTGCGCGATCTCGAGCTTCTCGTCATGCGACATGGTCGCGCCGGGGGACTGCTCGCCGTCGCGCAGCGTCGTATCGAAAATCAGGACGCGGTCCTGTTGGGAGCTCTCGGTCATGGTGCTGTCTCGCGGTTGGTCTCTGGAAATGCCGGTGGGCGCATGCGTTCCCCTGAGCGTCGCGCCCGTGGGCACGCTCAGAGGCGGCTAAGGAGCCCGAGCGCCGGCAGCCCGCCCAGTCGGGTGGCCGCGTGCGGTTGCGCGATATCGGCAATGCGTTCCATAATCAGAAACATAAGCAAGCCGCGCCGCCGATGAAAGGGCAAATTGACCCGCCGGTGCCGCCCGCTAGCTCAAGGCGCCTGAAAAAGGGGCTGGCGCATGGTGCAATTCGGTTCGGCATTGGTGATCGGCGCCTCGGGCGGCATCGGCGCGGCGCTCGCAGCGGAGCTTGGCGCGCGTGGCGTGACGGTGACCGGGCTGTCGCGCAGCGCGGACGGGCTCGACGTGACCGATGCGGGATCCGTCGAGGCTTATCTCGGCGCGCTTGCGGGGCCATATGATCTGATCTTCGTGGCGACCGGTGCGCTCGAGATCGGCGGGCGGCGCCCGGAGAAAGCGCTCAGGCAGCTCGATGCCGAGGCGCTGATGGCACAGTTCGCGCTCAACGCCATCGGCCCCGCGCTGGTGATGCGCCACGCGCCGCGGCTGATGCCGCGCGAGGGCAGGGCAGTGTTCGCGGCGCTGTCGGCGCGGGTGGGGTCGATCGGCGATAACGGCTATGGCGGCTGGTATGGCTACCGCGCGGCGAAGGCCGCGCTCAACCAGCTCCTGCACACCGGCGCAATCGAGATCGCGCGCTCGCACCGCGAGGCCGTCGTCGCGGCCCTGCATCCCGGCACGGTGGCCACACCGCTCACGTCGAAATACGCCGGCCGCCACCCGACCGTGACGCCCGATCACGCCGCCGGGCGGCTCATCGATGTCGCCGCGTCGCTGACCCCGGCACAGACGGGCGGGTTCTTCGACTATTCCGGCGCGGAAATCCCCTGGTGAGCGCGCCGCGGCTGGTGCTCGTGCTCGGCGATCAGCTCAGCGAGGAGATCGCTGCGCTGAAGGCGGCCGATCCGGCGCGCGACGTGGTGGTGATGGCGGAGGTGGCCGACGAGGCAACCTATGCCCCGCATCATCCCAAGAAGATCGCCTTTGTCCTTGCCGCGATGCGCAAATTCGCCGCGCGGCTCGCGCAGCAGGGCTGGACGGTAGCCTACACGCTGCTCGACGATCCCGGCAATTCCGGCTCGATCCCGGGCGAATTGATGCGCCGGGCCGAGGCGTATGGCGCGGGCGAGGTCATCGCGACGACGCCGGGGGAGTGGCGGCTGATCGGGCTTCTCGACGCGCTGCCGCTCACGGTGCGGCAACTGCCCGATGACCGGTTCCTGTGCTCGAATGCGCATTTCGCGCAATGGGCCGAGGGGCGCAAGACACGCCGGATGGAGCATTTCTACCGCGTGATGCGCCGCGAAAGCGGGATCCTGATGGATGGCGACGCGCCTGAGGGCGGCAAGTGGAATTTCGATCACGACAACCGCAAGCCCGCCTCCGACGACCTTCTGCGGGCGGGGCCGCTGCGCCACGCGCCTGACGCGACGACCCGCGCGGTGCTCGACCTCGTCGCCGAGCGGTTCGGGGATCATTTCGGCAGCCTCGACGATTTCTGGTTCGCCACCGACCGCGACGGGGCGCGCGCCGCGCTCGATCATTTCATTGCGCATGGCCTGACCGAATTCGGCGCCTACCAGGACGCGATGCTGCGATCGGACGGGTTTCTCAACCATGCCGTCATCGGGCTTTACCTCAATGCGGGTCTGCTTGGGCCGCGCGAGGTCTGCGACGCGGCCGAGGCGGCGTACCGCGCCGGGCGCGCACCCATCAACTCGGCCGAGGGCTTCATCCGCCAGATCCTGGGATGGCGCGAATTCATGCGCGGGACCTATTTCCTGGAGGGGCCGGGCTACATGGCGCGTAACGAACTTGGCCATGACGGCGCGCTGCCGGCGCTCTACTGGGGCGCGCCGACGCACATGAACTGCCTGTCGGATGTCGTCGAGCAGACCCGGCGCGAGGCCTATGCCCATCACATCCAGCGGCTGATGGTGACGGGCAATTTCGCGCTGCTCGCGGGCGTGGACCCGGCCGCGGTGCATGAATGGTATCTCGCCGTTTATGCCGATGCCTATGAATGGGTCGAGGCGCCCAACGTGATCGGTATGTCGCAATTCGCCGACGGTGGCGCGGTGGGCTCGAAACCGTATGTCTCGTCAGGGGCTTACATCGACAGGATGTCGGACTACTGCAAGTCCTGCGCCTACCGGGTCCGCGACAAGAAGGGGCCGCGGGCCTGCCCGTTCAACCTGCTCTACTGGCATTTTCTCGACCGCCACCGCGACCGTTTCGCGGCCAATCCGCGCATGGCGCAGATCTATCGCAACTGGGACCGGATGGACCCGGCGAAGCGCGAGACTGTCCTGACCGAAGCGGGCGCGCTCCTCGCGCGCCTCGCAAAGGGCGAGACCGTCTGAGCCAGCTTACTCGTCCGTGTCGGGGCCGTCGGGGTCCTCGGGCGTTTCCGGGGCCTCGGGGGCCTCGGCGTCGTCGAGGGCGCCGTCCTCCCAGATCCCGGTCTCCTCGGTGCCGTCGGCAAAGCGCAGCGTTCCGAAACCGTGGCGCTCGCCGTCGCGAAAGCTGCCCTCATAGACATCGCCGCCCGGATAGGTGGCCACGCCCTGGCCGTGCATCTCGCCGTCGCGCCACTCGCCCTCGTATCTAAAGCCCTGCGGCGTCGCGAGCGTGCCTTCGCCCTCGCGCACACCCTCGAAGAAAGCGCCCTCGTATGTGGTGCCGTCTTCGAAGACGGCCACGCCCTCGCCGTGGCGCTCGCCGGCGCGCCAGCCGCCCTCATAGGTGCTGCCGTCGGGATAGCTCATCGCCCCGGAGCCATGTGCGCGGCCATCGGCGAAATCGCCCTCATAGACGATGCCGTCTTCGTATTCGGCGCGCCCCGCGCCCTCGATGATGCCGTCGACCCACTCGCCGTCGTAGCTGCTGCGATCGGCATAGGTGATGGCGCCCTCGCCATGCGCGCGCCCGTCGCGAAAGCCGCCCTCGTAGACGGCCCCGTCCGGGTAGGTCGCGCGGCCCTCGCCCTCCATGCGCCCCTCGGTCCACTCGCCGACATACTCGAAGCCGTCCTCGCGGTGGTATTCGCCGTGCCCATGGCGCGTGTCGTCGGCGAATTCGCCCTCATAGACCGAGCCATCGGCATAATCGACGCGCCCGGTGCCGCTGCGCTCGCCATCGGCGAAGCCGCCTTCGTAGACATCGCCGTCGGGGTCCTCAAGGCGCCCTTCGCCGTGGATGCGCCCCTCGGACCAGTCGCCCTCATACACCAGCCCATCCGCGCCGGTGAGCCGGCCGGTGCCGTGCGGGCGCCCATCCGCGACGCTGCCCTCGAACACGGCGTCGTCGGGGTAGGTGATGGTCGCCTCGCCCTCTTTCACGCCCTCGACCCAGCCGCCCTCGTAGCGATAGCCGTCCGGACGTTCCAGAACCCCCTCGCCATGCGGCTTGCCGTCCTCGAAGCTGCCCTCGAAGCGCACATCGTCGGCATAGAGCTGCACGCCCTCGCCGGTCATCCGGCCCTCGACCCAGTCGCCCTCATAGGTGCTGCCATCGGTAAAGGTGATGCGGCCGGTGCCGTGGGGACGGCCCTCGACGAATTCGCCCTCGTAGACTTCGCCATCGGGATAGGTCGCGCGGCCTTCGCCGGTGATCTCGCCATCGCGCCATTCGCCGGTGTATTCGAAGCCGTTGGGCAGGGTGTAGGTGCCCTCGCCGTGCTGGACGCCGTCGCGGAACGTGCCCTCATAGACGCCGCCATCATCGTATTGACGGGTGACGACCTCGTCATCGGCGCTCACCCCCGGCGCCAGTGCGAACCCCGCCAGCGCCAGAGCGACGAGCGCCGTGCCGCGCCGGAGCCTGCGCTTGTCCATGCCTGCCACCATGTTCCCCCAGTGTCGCCGTCGCGCCTGCGCCGCGCGCGGCAGGCGCCGCGAGGGTATGCGAGCCCCCCGCGGCTGACAAGAGTTTCGCCCCCGGCACTTTTCCTCGCCCGGCAGTCTGCTAAGACGTGGCGCAAATGAGGGCGCGCATGGCACGACATTTCCGACTGACCCTGGCACAGCTCAACCCGACCGTGGGCGCCATCGACGCCAATGCCGCCCGCGCCCGCGAGGCCTGGGCCGCGGCGCGCGCGGCGGGGGCCGACATGCTCGCGCTGCCGGAGATGTTCGTGACCGGCTACCAGACGCAGGACCTGGTGACCAAGCCCGCCTTCGCCGAGCATGCGATGCGCGCCATTGCCGATCTCGCCGCCGATTGCGCCGACGGCCCCGCGATCGGAATCGGCGGACCGCTGCGCGCGGATGGGCACCTCTACAATGCCTGGCACGTTCTTTCGGGCGGGCAGGTGCATGTGGTGCTGCGCAAGCACAAGCTGCCCAACGACTCGGTGTTCGACGAGTGCCGGCTCTATACGCCCGGCGACATCAGCGGCCCCTACGGCATCGGCGCCGCGCGCATCGGAACGCCGATCTGCGAGGATGCCTGGAGCGAGGACGTGCCCGAGGCGCAGGCCGAGTCGGGCGCGGAGATGCTCGTGGTGCCCAATGGCTCGCCCTATTCGCGCGGCCGCCATGACACGCGCATGGGCCACATGGTCGCGCGGGTCGTCGAGACGGAGCTGCCGCTCGTCTATCTCAACATGGTCGGCGGCCAGGATGACCAGGTCTTCGACGGGGCGAGCTTCGTGCTCAATCCGGGCGGCCAGCTCGCGGTCCAGCTGCCGTCCTTCGACGAGGCGATCGCGCATGTCGATTTCGCCGATGACGGCAATGGCTGGCGCGCACAGCAAGGCGAACGCGCCAGCCTCGGCGACGCGATCGAGCTCGATTACCGCGCCATGGTCGAAGGCACGCGCGACTATGTGCGCAAGTCGGGTTTCTCGAAGGTGCTGCTGGGGCTGTCGGGCGGCGTGGACAGCGCGATCGTCGCGGCGATCGCGGCGGATGCGCTGGGTCCGGAAAACGTGCGCTGCGTTCTGCTGCCGTCCGAATTCACCAGCCGCGAGTCGCTCGAGGACGCGGCCGAGGTGGCATCGCGGCTCGGCTGCCGGCTCGACGAGCTGCCCATCGACAGCGCGCGCGCCGCGGTGACCGACACGCTCGCGCCGCTGTTTGCCGGGCGCGACGCCGATGTCACCGAGGAGAACCTGCAATCGCGGCTGCGCGGGCTGATGCTGATGGCGCTGTCGAACAAGTTTGGCGAGATGCTGCTGACCACCGGCAACAAGTCCGAGATCGCCGTCGGCTACGCCACGATCTATGGCGACATGAATGGCGGCTACAACCCGATCAAGGATCTCTACAAGACGCGCGTCTTCGCCACCTGCCGCTGGCGCAACGGGGCGCATCGCCCCTGGATGGCGGCCCCGGCGGGCGAGGTGATCGCGCACCGCGTCATCGCCAAGCCCCCCTCCGCCGAGCTCGCCGCCGGGCAGCGCGACGAGGACAGCCTGCCGCCCTATGATGTGCTCGATGCGATCCTCGAAGGGCTCGTGGAGCGCGATGCCTCCGTCGCGGAGCTCGTCGCCGAGGGGCACCCGCGCGAGACCGTCAAGGCGGTGGAGCGGCTGCTCTACGTCTCGGAATGGAAGCGGTTCCAGTCCGCGCCGGGCACGCGGCTGACGCGCCGCGCCTTCTGGCTCGACCGGCGGTATCCGATGGTCAATCGCTGGCGCGACGGGAGCTGAGAGCCGCCGCGCCGGGGGCGGATGCGGATTTATCCTTTTCAGCCGGGCCGGGCGCCTTTATATACGCTCCAACCCCCGAAAGCGTCGCGACGCGGGCCCGCCCGCAGCCGTTTTTCCGGCCGGCGACCCCATTGGACTGGAGACCGACGATGACGAACCCGCCGCTGATGCCCAAGGCCACCGCCGTCTGGCTCGTGGACAACACCACGCTGAGCTTTCGCCAGATCGCCGATTTCTGTGGCTTGCACGAGCTTGAGGTGCAGGGCATCGCGGACGGGGATGTCGCGACCGGCGTGAAGGGCTTCGACCCGGTCGCCAACAATCAGCTCGACCCGATCGAGATCGACAAGGGGCAGGCCGATCCCGCCTACCGGCTCCGGCTGAAATACAACCCCGCCGCGGCGGGCGAGGAAAAGCGCCGGGGGCCGCGCTACACGCCGCTGTCGAAGCGCCAGGACCGGCCGGCGGCGATCCTCTGGCTGGTCAAGTTCCACCCGGAGCTGAGCGATGCGCAGATCGGCCGGCTGGTGGGCACGACGAAGCCGACGATCCAGTCGATCCGCGAGCGCACGCACTGGAACATCAACAACATCCAGCCGATTGATCCCGTCGCGCTCGGCCTGTGCAAGCAGAGCGAACTTGACACCGCCGTGCTCAAGGCCTCCAAGCGCAAGGAAGATGCCGGCGAGGTGATGAGCGATGACGAGCGGCGCAAGCTGGTCTCGACCGAGCAGTCGCTCGGCATGGAGGACGAGCCGCGCATCCCGACCTCGATCGCCGGCCTCGAGAACTTCTCGCTCAGCGAGCGCGAGGAAGAACCCGAAGAAGAAACCGCGGCGGCCGACTACAGCGATGCCGAGAGTTTCTTCAACCTGCCCGACCCGAACGACGAGGAGGAGGATGCCGGCGACGATACGTCGCGCGGCTGACCGCCTCCCGGCACGGGCGGCATCGTCGCGCGTCTGCGCGCCGGCGACGTTCCGCTGACCGCACACCCTTGGACGAACAATCCCGCGCCGCGGTGCCGCGAAGCTTGCACAGCTTAACGCGACGTTTACCTTAATGCGTGTTGTGCGGCTCTTTACCTCTGGTTAAGGTTGACTGATTAACTGGATGAACATGAAAAATGATGGCAATCGAAGACATAGACAGGGAGCTTGAAGGGCTCGCAGAACTGGCGCCAAGCGGCTATTCGCTCGGCCTGCATATTCGATTTGCCGCGCCGCTGATGGTGTTTCAGACCTATCCGCCGGCTTGGACCGACATTTATACCTCGAACGCTTATGCTCTGCGCGATCCCATGGTGGCGTGGGGGTTTTCGATGACTGGCGCCTGCCGTTGGAGCGAGATCGAGGTGCCCGATCCCTTCAAGGTGATGGAACAAGCGGCCGAGCACGGCCTGTGCTACGGCGTGGCCGTGGCTTGCGGGCCGCTCAGCTCGCGAACGATTGCCGGCGGGGCGCGCGCCGACCGCGAGTTCCTAGACACGGAAATCGCCGAGATCGAGGCGCATGTGCGGCGGCTGCACGATCTCACGGAGCCCCCCGAAAGCCTGACAACGGCTCAAGTCGAAGCCCTGCGCCTTATTGCGGCGGGAGATCGTCACGCGGCCGCAGCCGCGAAACTCAGCATATCCGAAAGCGCGCTCAAGGCGCGGCTGATGTCGGCGCGGCAGCGACTGTTCGCGCGCACGACAGCCGAAGCCATCCAGCGTGCGAAGGATTGTCGGCTGCTCTGAGCGTCACGTCTCCTCCGGCGCAGGGTCTGAAGTTTTTCAACCCAGCAAGGAGACCCACCATGGAAATGACGACGCTCTCGTTCGAAAACATGCACAACCATGGCGAGCTTTTCGCCAACCTTTTTCGCGCAAGACGAGAAACCTTTATCGTTGAGCACAAGTGGAACCTGCCACAGGCGCTCGGGATGGAGTACGACCAGTACGACACCCCGGCCAGCCGTTGGGTCGCGGTACATGAATTCGGCCAGGTCCTCGCAGGGATCCGACTCACCCCGACCACGGCGCGCTGCGGCATCTACACCTACATGATCCGCGATGCCCAGCGGGGGCTCCTGGAGGACATTCCGACCAACCTGCTCGACCAGGAGGCCCCCGTCGCCGATCATATCTGGGAGGCCTCGCGGATTTTCGTCGCGCGCGATGCACCGCACGAAAAGCGCCGCGAGATCCACGGCCGGCTGCTCGGCGAGATGACGCGAGCGGCGCGGGCCAACGGGGCGACCTGGCTGCTCTGCCTGATCCCGGGGATCTGGCCGCGTTGGCTCAAGCCCTACGGCATCAAGGGCATTCCCGGCGGTCCGATGATGGACATCGAGGGCAGCCGCAACCAGTGCGTCTGGCTCGACCTGACTTCCAACCTGCATTGACGGGCGGATCGCCACCGCAATATCCGGGCGGCAGACCCCGCGCGCAGATGCACTGCGCGCCTCGCCGGGCGCGGCACCCTTTCAAGCCGCCGCGCCCGCGCATAATCTGGTCGCATGGCCGACCTGTTCGATACGTCCCAGACCCCGCCTCCCGCCACCGATGCGCCGCGTCCGCTGGCGGACCGTCTGCGACCGCAGAGCCTCGATGCCGTCACCGGTCAGGACGCAGCGCTGGCGCCCGACGGCCCCGTCGGCGCCATGCTCGCGGCGGGCAGTCTCTCATCGCTCATCCTGTGGGGTCCGCCCGGCGTCGGCAAGACCACCATCGCGCGGCTCCTGGCCGAGGCGGCCGGGCTGAGCTTCACGCAGCTCAGTGCCATTTTCACGGGGGTTTCGGATCTTCGAAAGATTTTCGATGCCGCGCAGCTTCGGCGCGGGTCGGGAATCGGGACGCTCCTGTTCGTCGATGAAATTCACAGGTTCAACAAGGCGCAGCAGGACAGCTTCCTGCCGCACATGGAGGATGGCACGATCGTCCTGGTTGGTGCCACCACGGAAAATCCCTCATTTGAATTGAATGCTGCGCTTTTGAGCCGCGCGCAGGTGATCACTCTGCAGCGGCTCACGCTTGCGGACATGGAGCGGCTGGCGCAGCGCGCAGAGGCCGAGCTGGACGCGCCGCTGCCGCTGACGGGTCCGGCGCGCGCGGCGCTTCTGGAGATGGCCGATGGCGACGGGCGCGCGCTGCTCAACCTGATCGAGCAGATCGCGGCGTGGCGGCCGGATACGCCCATCGACGCACCGACGCTGGCAGCACGGCTCATGCGCCGGGCGGCGCAATACGACAAGTCCGGCGATGCGCATTACAATCTCATCTCCGCGCTTCACAAATCCGTGCGCGGCTCCGATCCGGACGCCGCGCTCTACTGGTTTGCGCGCATGCTCGAGGGCGGGGAGGATCCGCGTTTCCTGGCGCGGCGCATCACGCGCATGGCGGTGGAGGATATCGGCCTCGCCGACCCGCAGGCGCAGGCGATCTGCCTGCAGTCATGGGAGACCTATGAGCGCCTCGGCAGCCCGGAGGGCGAGCTCGCGCTGGCGCAGGCGGTCGTCCATCTCGCGCTGGCGCCGAAATCGAACGCGGTTTACGCCGCTTACAAGGCCGCGCGCGCGCTCGCGGCAAGGACCGGGTCCGAGCCGCCGCCAAGGCACATCCTCAACGCTCCCACCGGCCTGATGAAGGCGCAGGGCTATGGCGCGGGTTACGCCTATGACCATGATGCCGACGATGCCTTCTCAGGGCAGAACTACTTTCCCGAGGACATGCAGCGGCCCGTCCTCTATAAGCCGCCCGAACGGGGCTTCGAGCGCGAGCTGCGCAAGCGGCTCGACTGGTTCGCAAAGCTGCGCGCGCGGCGCGGCGGCGGTTGACAATGCCCGAGCGGCGCGAAACACACGCGCTCATGCGCACCCTTCCCCGCATTCCTCCGGCGCCCCGAGGCGGCGCATGAGCGGCGTCCGGACCCTGACGCTCGGGCCCGACGACGCCGAGCAGCGGCTCGATCGTTGGCTGCGCAAGCGCTACCCGCAACTCACCCAGGGCCGCATCGAGAAGATGTGCCGCAAGGGGGAGCTGCGGCTCGATGGCGGGCGCGTGAAGCCCGCGGCGCGGCTCGAGGCGGGGCAGACCCTGCGCCTGCCGCCGCTGCCCGAGACCGCGCCGCCGCCGCCCGCCGAGGTGAGCGCATCCGATGCCGAGATGATCCGCGCCGCGGTGCTGTGGCACGATCAGCACATCATCGCACTCAACAAGCCGCCGGGCCTGCCGAGCCAGGGTGGCAGCGGCGTGGGCGGGCGCCATATCGACGGGCTCGCCGGGGCGCTGTGCTATGGCTACAAGGACAAGCCGAGCCTCGTCCACCGGCTCGACCGGGATACCTCGGGGGTGATGCTGCTTGCGCGTACACCGCGGGTGGCGCGGCGGCTCTCGGAGGCGTTTCGCGGCCGCGACACCCGCAAGATCTATTGGGCGCTCACGGCCGGCGTGCCCCAGCCGCGCATGGGCACGATCCGTTACGGGCTCGTCAAGGCGCCGGGTCGCGGCGCGCAGGGCGAGGGTGAGAAGATGCGCTGCGTGGCGCCCGACGCCGTGGCCGACACGCCGGGCGCGAAGCGCGCCACGACGGATTTCGCCGTGCTCGAAACCCTCGGCCAGCGCGCGGCCTGGGTGGCGCTAGTGCCCGTGACGGGGCGCACCCACCAGCTGCGCGCGCACATGGCCGAGCTCGGCCACCCGATCGTGGGGGATGGCAAGTATGGCGGCTCCGGGCAGGAGAAGGCCGAGGGCGGCTGGGGCGCGCAGCTCGGTGGCGAGATCAGCCGCAAGCTGCACCTGCATGCGCGGCATCTGCAGCTCACGCATCCGGTCACCGGGGCGGCGCTGAGCATCACCGCCCCGTTGCCCGGCCACATGGCGCGCAGCTGGGCGACATTCGGCTGGTCGCCCGACGACGTCCCCGATGACCCGTTCGAGGCGCCGCGATGACGCTGCGGCTGATCGTCTTCGACGTGGACGGCACGCTGATCGACAGCCAGCGCGAGATCTGCGCGGCGATGCGGGCGGCCTATGCCGATCTGGATGTTGCGCCGCCGCCCGATGACGCGATCCTGTCGATCGTCGGGCTGTCGCTGCCGCAGGCGATCCGCCGTCTCGCGCCGGAACTTTCGGAGCAGCGGCAGGACGCCCTCGCCAATGGCTATCGCGCGCATTTCGCCCGCGCGCGCCGGGCCGGGGCGCTGCCGCCGCTCTATCCGGGCGCGCGCGGGCTGCTCGATGCGCTCGCCGCGCAGGACGACACGCTGCTCGGCATTGCCACGGGAAAGTCGCGGCGCGGGCTCGTCGAGCTTCTCGAGATGCACGGGCTTGGCGCGCGCTTTCTCACCATGCAGGTGGCCGACGATCACCCGTCCAAGCCGCACCCGGCGATGCTGCACGCGGCGCTCGCGGCGACGGGGGTCGAGGCGGGCGCGGCGACGATGATCGGCGATACGGAGTTCGACATGGAGATGGCACGCATGGCCGGGCTGCGCGGGCTCGGCGCGGGATGGGGATACCATGACGCGGCGCGGCTGCGCGCGGCCGGGGCGGAGCAGGTGCTGCCGGACATGAAGGCGCTTGGCGCCGTGCTCGGGGCCGGGCGGGCATGAGCGGCTGGGCGCCCCGGCGATTCTGGCGCGCGGCGCGCGCGGCACCGCGCGACGGCGGCTATACCGTCGAACTCGATGCGCGCCCGGTGCGAACCCCGGCCAAGGCGCCGCTCGTCGTGCCGACCGAAACGCTCGCAACCGAGATCGCCGCCGAATGGGACGCGCAAGGCGAGACGATCGATCCGGGCTCGATGCCCGCCACCCGCGCGGCCAACGCGGCCATCGACAAGGTCGCCCCGCAGCGCGGCGCCGTGATCTCGGCGCTTGCGGGCTACGGCGCGACCGATCTGCTGTGCTACCGCGCCACTGCGCCCGAAGGGCTGCGCGCGCGGCAGGCGCGAGCCTGGGACCCGCTGCTCGGCTGGGCGGCGCAGACGCTCGGCGCGCGGCTCGAGGTCACGCAGGGGATCATGCCGGTGACGCAGCCGGATGAAAGTCTCGCCGCGCTCGCGGATCACGTCGCCGCGCATGGGGATTTCGAACTCTGCGCGCTCGACGAGCTGGTGGCACTTTCGGGCTCGCTGGTGATCGGGCTGGCCGTCGCCACGCGGCATCGATCGGCGGCGACCTTGTGGCAGGCCGCGCAGCTCGATGAAAGCTGGCAGATCGAGCAATGGGGCGCGGACGCGGACGCCGCGCAGAGCGCGCTCCACAAGCGCGACGCCTTCCTGCGCGCCGAGCGGTTCCTGCTTCTGGCCCGCGGCGAGAGCGATTCGTGAGCCTTCAACGCCGTTGCCGGGCTTGACGCCGTCGCCTTGATCGGCCCACAGTCGCAAGGGCTTGCGGGGTGGTCCTGCAATGCCGTGACGCGCCCTCGCGCGCTCCCGGCCCGGCCCTGTGCGGGATAGTTCCGGAAAGGACGCATGCGACGCATCAATCTGCTTGGCAGCATAGGCGCCGCCATTCTCAGCGCTGGCGCGGCCCCGGCATCGACGCTCGAGACCGTGCGTGAGCGCGGAGAACTGCGTTGCGGCATCTCGACCGAACAGAAAGGCTTTGCCGAGCGCGACGCGGACGGCGCGTGGCGCGGCTTCGATATTGCCCTTTGCGAGGCGGTGGCGGCGGCGGTGCTCGATGATCCGGAAGCGGTGCGATTCGTCACCGGCGTGGACGATCACCCGCGCGAGACGATGGAGCTCGGCGAGATCGACCTTCTGCTCGGCGACTCGAAATGGACCTTCGACAACGATGTCGGGCGCGGGCTCGAATTCGCCGCGATCAGCTACCGCGACGGGCAGGGCTTCATGATCCGGCGCGAAAGCGGGATCACCACGGCGCGCGATCTCTACGATGTGGAAATCTGTGTGCGCGCCGACAGCATGGATGAGCGCAACCTGACCGACTATTTCGGCAGCGATCTCGAGACCGATCCGCTGCGCGTCGATGACAGCGCGGCGGCGCGCTCGGCCTATCTCGCCGATGACTGCGAGGCCTATACCGCCGATACGACGCTGCTCGCGGCGATGCGCGCGGATTTCTTCGAACCCTCCGACCATGTCATCCTGCCCGAGGTGATCTCGAAGGCGCCGCGCGGACCGGTGGTGCGCGACGACGATCCGGGCTGGGCCCGCGTCGTTCGGTGGACGCTCAACGCGCTCATCGCCGCCGAAGAGCTTGGCGTGAGCAAGGACAATATCGAGGAGCTGATCGACGAGACCGACACCCCGGAAATCAACCGGCTGCTCGGCACGACCGAGGATTTCGGCGACCGGCTCGGGCTCGACGATGCCTGGGCGCGTCGCGCGATCGAATCGGTGGGCAATTACGGCGAGATCTATGCGCGCACGATCGGTGCGGAGACCGAGATCGGCCTTGCGCGCGGGCTCAACGCGCAATGGTCCGATGGCGGGCTGCTCTACGCGCTGCCGTTTCGCTGATCCGTCAGTCGAGGTCGCGCGGGACGCGGAATGCCACGACCGCGCCGGTTCCGGGGCGCAGGGCGTGCCAGTCCTCGATCCCGAAATCGGCGACCAGCGTCGCGCCGGTCGGGTAGCGGGCGAAATCGGGGTGGTCGGGCGGTGCGGCGACGAGTTGCGCGGCAAAGGCGGCGATGCCGGGGTTGTGCCCGACGACGATGACGCAGGAGCCCTCGGCTTGTTCGAGAACGCGCAGCATGGCGAGCGGCTCGGCGTGAAAGAGGGCCGGTGCGACGATCTCTGGCGCGGCGCGCGGCAACTCGGCGGCGATCCGCGCCCAGGTCTCGCGGGTGCGCGCCGCGCTCGAGACGAGGGCCGCGTCGGGGATGTGCCCGGCGCCGGTCAGCCATTTTCCGATCCGCGTTGCCGCGGCGCGTCCGCGCGCATTGAGCACCCGGTCATGATCCGGCAGCGTCGGGTCGTCCCAGCTCGACTTCGCGTGGCGGGTGAGGATCAGGCGACGGGTCATGGTTGGTGAAATCGGCTCATGTGATAGGCTGACCGGGCCGGGTCGCGGCGATAGAGGCGGCTGACGGGACAGGCCCGGCGCACCGCGCACCCCTGTTCGAGGCAGTCGCGTCCGCCCGGCGTATCCAGAAAGGCGCGGCACGCCGGAACATCATAGCCTGCGGCGCCGAGGGCGTCCGCGGGGCATGCCGACAGGCAGGGCCGGTCCGCGCAGGCGGCGCAGGGCGATGCCGGCGGCGCTTCGGGCAGCGCAAGCCGCGGCCCGAGCGCAAGCGCGCCGCGAAACGAGACGAGCAGCCCCGCCGTCTCATGGACGAGCAGGCGCACCGGCGAGGTCCAGGCCCGCCCGGTGCGCAGCGCCCAGGCCTGAAACGGCACCCATGGTGGGCCGTCGAACGGATAGAGCGCTGCGGCGTCGAAACGCCGGGCCAGCGCGCCGATCACCCGGCGCGACCAGCGATCGAGCGGATCGGCGCCGCCGTCGAGAAACTCGGGCGCGGCGGTGACATGGCTCCAGAAACCCGGCTCCGCCGGCCCCAGAAGCAGGAGCGTTCCCGTGCCCGCGGGGGCGCCGTCCGCTGGGCGGGGATGAAATCCGCCGAGGATCTCGAGCGCCTCGGCGTCGGCTGCCCGTGCGATCCCTTCGTGGTCGGGCGTACTCATCCGGCGGCGCGGCGCGGCCCGCGGATCAGGCTGCCGGCGCCGTGCTCGGTGAAAAGCTCCAGCAGGCAGGCATTCTGCGCCCGCCCGTCCAGGATCACGACCGCGCGCACGCCGCCCTCGATCGCCTTGAGCGCCGTTTCGGTCTTGGGGATCATGCCGCCCGCGATGGTACCGTCGCGCGTCATGGCGCGCACATGCTCGGGATCGATCTCGGTGATGACGGCGCCGCTGTCGTCCATGACCCCGGCGACATCGGTGAGCAGAAGCAACCGGTCCGCCCGCAGCGCCGCCGCGATCGCGCCCGCCGCCGTGTCGCCGTTCACGTTGAGGGTCTCACCGCCCGCGCCGGCGCCGAGCGGGGCGACGACGGGGATCATCCCGGCCTCGAAGAGCCGCTCCAGAACCTCGGTATTGATCTCATCGGGCCGCCCGACGAAGCCGAGCTCGGCGTCGTCGCGCTCGCAGCGCATCAGCCCGGCATCCTTGCCCGAAAGCCCGACGGCCTTGCCGCCCTGATCGTTGATGGCCTGCGCGATACGCTTGTTGATCCGGCCCGACAGGACCATCTCGACGACCTCGATCGTCGGCTGGTCGGTGACGCGCTTGCCGCGCACGAACTGCGAGACGATGCCGAGCCGGCCGAGAGTTTCGTTGATGAGCGGGCCGCCGCCATGCACGACGACCGGGTTCACGCCGACCTGGCGCATCAGGACGATGTCGCGGGCGAAGCTCTCCATCGCCGCGTCGTCGCCCATCGCGTTGCCGCCGAACTTGATCACGACGATGGCGCCGGTGTAGCGCTGCAGGTATGGCAACGCCTCCGACAGGGTGCGGGCCGTCGCGATCCAGTCTCGGGTCATGGTGGTGCGTCTCTTCATGGGCGTTTTTCGCGTCCGATGCGTCCTGTTAGCGCGACCCGGCGCCGGCGCCAAGAGGGGCGGTTCAGTCCATCCCGGCGATGATCGCGCGCAGCGTCGCGATCCCGTCGCCTTTCTCCGCCGAGGTCAGGACGAGTTCCGGAAACGCCGCCGGATGCGCCTGAAGCCCGGCGCGCAGCTGCGCGAGCACATCCGCGCGCGCTGCGGCCTTGACCTTGTCGGCCTTGGTGAGAACCACCTGGAAGGTCACGGCAGCCTGATCGAGCAGCGTCATGATCTGCGCATCGGGCGGCTTGAGGCCATGCCGCGCATCCACGAGCACGAAGGCGCGGCGCAGATTCGGCCGCCCGGCGAGATAGGCGCGCAGCAGCGCCTGCCATTTCTCCACCACCGCGAGCGGCGCCTTGGCATAGCCGTAGCCGGGCAGATCGACGAGATAATGCGTCGCGCCGAGCGTGAAATAGTTGATTTCCTGCGTGCGCCCCGGCGTGCCGGAGGTCCGCGCGATGCTGTTTCGCCCCGTCAGCGCATTGATGAGCGTCGATTTCCCGACATTGGAGCGCCCGGCGAAACAGACCTCGATGCGTTCGCCCGCGGGCAGCCCGTCCATCGTCACAACGCCCTTGAGAAAATCCACGGGCCCCGCGAAGAGCTTGCGCCCGCGCTCCGCGGCGGCGGGGTCGGGGGCCTCGACGAGGGGAAAGGGCAGGGTCACGACACGCGCACCGGGTCGCCCGGCCGCACCGCGCCGCCGCGGATCACGGTCGCGTAGACGCCGAAATCGCGATGCCCGAACGCGGCGTCGAGCGCGCCGAGCGTGTCGGCATCCGCGCGTCCGGTCTCGGGGTTCGCGGTCGTGGCGGCACAGCGGGTGATGCGCTCATCGATGCGCAGCACGGCGTCGCCGACCTCGATTTCGCGGCCGATCAGATCGAACTCGGCCCAGGGCGCCAGCCCGTCGAGCCAGAGATTGCCGCGAAAGCGATGCACCGACAGGTCGCAGCCGAGCACCGCGCCAAGCGCGCGCAGCGAGCCCGCATTGAGAAGCGCAACATAGGGCGAGGGCACATCCGAAAGCGGCTGGTCCTGCGGTGCGCGCACTACCCTGTGCGGCGCCGGGCGGTCGCCGGGCCAGAGCGGCGCGAGCCATGCGAGCAGTCGCTGCGCGTCCTCGGGATCGTCGGGCGCGACCTCGATGGCGGGCGCATCGGGATGGGCGAGCGCGATCCGGTCGGTCTGCGGGGCGAAGCGCGCCGTGACCGCCATGAGGCTGTGCCCGGTCACGCCGCGCAGAAATCGCGATTTCGGCACCCAGCAGCCCGGATCGTCATCGATGCCCGCCTCGGCATGCGCGACGGCCCACCGACGATCATGGGGCAGGGCGCGGCCTGGCTCGAGCGTCACCGTGTCGAGCACCTCGTAGCCGACCGACTTGATCGGGTGCCGGCAGATCCCGGCGAGGTGCCCCGCCTGGTTCACGATTTGCCACGGCGCTTCTTGCCGCGCCCCTTGCCACGCGGCTTGCTCGGTGCGGGTTTCGGATCTTCCGGCGGCGCGGGGTCGTACGGCTCCTCGGTCCGTGGCTCCTCGGTTTCGGTCCTCGCGGACACGGAGTCACCATCCCCGGCCTCGGCCTCGGCCTCGGCCGCGGGCTTCGCGGCACCTGCCGCCGCGGTGGCCGGGGTCGCGCTCTTGCCGACGCCGAGTGACGTCTTGATGTTGCCGAGCAAGTCCGGTGTCTGACCGTTCAGGCGCATGATCAGATACTGCTGCGAGAAAGTGATCACGTTGTTGGCGATCCAGTAGAGCACCAGCCCGCTCGCGAAGTTGCCGAGCACGAACATGAACACCCAGGGCATCCAGTTGAAGATCATCGCCTGCGTCTTGTCGGGCGGCGCGGGGTTGAGCTTCATCTGCAGCCACATGGACACGCCGAGGAAGATCGGCAGAATCCCGATGAAGATCAGCGACAGGATCGAGCCGGGCTCCGGCGCGCCCCAGGGCATGATCCCAAACAGGTTCATGATCGAGGACGGGTCGGGCGCCGAGAGGTCGCGGATCCAGCCCACCCACGGCGCGTGGCGCAGTTCCAGGGTGACGAAGATCACCTTGTAGAGCGAGAAGAAGATCGGGATCTGCAACAGGATCGGCAGACACCCGGCGGCCGGGTTGACCTTCTTCTCCTTGTAGAGGGTCATCATCTCCTGCTGGAGCTTCTGGCGGTCGTCGCCGGCGCGCTCCTTGATCTTCTCCATCTCGGGCTGAAGCTCCTTCATCTTCGCCATCGAGACGTAGGATTTCCAGGCCAGCGGCAGCAGCGCCGCCTTGATGAAGAAGGTCAGGACGATGATCGACCAGCCCATGTTGCCGATGATCCCGTTGACCCAGTAGAGCATCGCGAAGATCGGCTTGGTGAGAAAGAAGAACCAGCCCCAGTCGATCGCGTCGAGAAAGCGGTCGATACCGCCCTCGTTCTGATAGGCGCGGATGGTGGACCATTCCTTCGCGCCCGCGAACAGCATCGAGCGCGTCTCGGCCCGTTCGCCCGGCGCGACGGTCATGGTGGGATGGCGGGTCTCGGTCTGGTAGATGTCGGCGGAGGGGACATATTTGGAGACCGCGCGGAACGAGCTGCCCGGTTCGGGCACGAGGGTCGCCATCCAGTACTTGTCGGTAAAGCCTATCCAGCCATCGCTCTCGACATCGATCGCGTCGGTGTTCGCGCCCTCGCGCTCGTCGAGGCTGTAATCGGTCATGTTGGAGTAGCTGTCCTCGGTCAACTCCCCGTCGGCGGCGCGTATCATCCCCTCGTGGAGGATGAAGAAGTTCGTCAGGTCGTCAGGCTCGCCATGGCGCGCGACGATGCCATAGGGCGCGGCGCGGACCTCGTCGTCGCTGGTATTCTCGATCCCTTGCGTGATCGAGAACATGTAGTTCTCGTCGATCTCGATGGTCCGGGTGAACACGATCCCGGACCCGTTCTCCCAGCGCAGCGTGACCGGGTCTTCGGTGGTCAGCGTGTCGCCGTCGGCGACCTCCCATTCGGTGTTGGCACCGGGCACATCGTCGAAGTCGAGCGCGCCGCCCGGCGCCCAGCCATAGAGCGCGTAGAAGGGTTCGGCGGTGCCGACGGGATTTAGGAACTGCACGATATCGGAGTCCTCGTCGACCTCTTCGCGGTAATCGCGCAGCGCGATGTCGTCGATGCGGCCCCCGAGCAGCGAGATCGACCCCGAGATGCGTGACGTATCGATGTCCACGCGGCCATGGTCGTCCGTGTCCTCGGCCGCCACGGCGGCATCCGCCTCGGCGGGGGCGTCGTCATCCTCGGCGGCCGGTGGGGTGGGAGCCGTGTCGGAAACCTCTTCGTCGGATTCCTCGGCAGTCTCGACCTCCCGGTCTGCCGGCGGCTCGTCCGGCGGGAACACGAAGAACCACACCAGTATCACAAGGAAGCTGAGCGCCGTCGCGAGGATGAGATTCCTGTTCTGATCGTCCATACGCGATCACCACCCGTGCCTTGGAAAGTCGCGCGCAGCTTCAACAGATCGCGCGCGGCAAGGTCAAGTGCTTTCGCCCCGGCAAGCGATACGCGAGGCGCTCAGCGCAGCGTGTCCCCGAGGCGTGCGGCGTGCTGGAGACGGCGGTCATTGGCGCGTGCCCAGCCGAGGGTTTCGTCGAAGGGCATCGCATGGGCGATCGCCGGCCCCTGCACCTCGCCGCAGCCGAGCTGCGCGAGCGTCGCATGCGCGCCGGCGGTCGCGACCCCCTCGGCAAAGCTCGTGAGGTCCAGCTTTTCGGCCCGCGCGAGAGCGGCGGCGGCGGCCCGCTGCTGGTGGGGGTCGCTGTCGAGGTGGCGAAAGCGCGTCGCGTCGAGGCCCAGCCGGACCTTGCCGTGCTTGCGAAGGCGCGGCAGGCACTCATGCGCCCCATGGCCGTCCGTGACGTCGAGCACGCACCCCAGACGTGCGATTGCACCGAGGGTTTGCGTCGTCTCAGGATCGGGGTTCGCGATGGCGTCGCGCGGCGGGGCGAGCGCGAGACGATGCGCGCGCTGATCGAAACGGTCGAGCTCCCATTCGAGCATCGCCGCCAGGCTCGGATCGCGAAGCGCCTCGGCCGGGCAGGCCAGGATCACGCACCGGACCTGCACATCGGCGCGCTCCCAGCCCGACAGGGCCCTCAGGCCCTGCGCCAGGAGGTCGGGCCACGCCTCACCTGCAAGCGCGGACCCGGCCTGGTCGCCGAGGGAGAGGGCGAATCCCGCCACCGAGCCGGTATCCGTGCACAGGCGCGGCTGAAACAGCGCCGCGCTCGACCGGGGTTGCGCGGCGGGCGGGCGCGAACGAGCGGCGGTGTAGGCGCGCACCCCCTGCGGCCCGGCGCGCCGCGCCCCGCGCGCCGCCTGCCGCGCCGCATCGAGGAGCGCCGCCGCCCCACTTTCGGGCGCGCCATCACTCAGACAGATGCCCGCGGACACGCCCAGCCGGATCGGCGCGTCGAACGGCAGCGTGATCCGTGACACCGCCTCCTGCAGACGCAGCGCGATCTGCAGCGCCGCCTCGATGTCGAGGCTGCGCGACGGTGACAGCACAACCACGAAGCCGCCGGTGTCGCATCGGTGCAGGAGATCGCCGTCGCGCATCGCGCGGCGCAGCGTGCCCTGGACCTGTCCCATCGCGTCCGCCCAGCGGCGCTGTCCGAGCCTGTGCGCAAGCGCATCGCCGTCATCGACGAGCAGCACGACGCAGCCTGTGCGCCCGCCGATTTCCTCGGCGCGCGTGATCATCGCGCGAAGCCGGGCGTCGAAGCCGTCGCTCTGCGGAGGCGCCACGCCCGACGCCGCGGCGATCACGGCGGCGATCGCGCATAGCAGCGGAACCGCGAGCGCCGTCACCAGCAGCGCGTGCTCGCCGCCGAGCCAATACGCCGCGAGCGACAGCGCGGGCAGGAAGGCGAGAACCTCGGGCTGTCGCGCCACCGCGACAATCCACCGCACTGCCCTGTCTCGCGTCATGATCCGCCGCCTCCCCGTCCAGCCTGACTGCGCGGGAAACGCTACGCCTTGCAGGTGGTCGGCGAGTTAACGCCCGGGATCGGGATGTGTCGAATTTTCCGAAAATGGTGCGTTGCGCGCCAGCCCGGCGAAATCGAACAGCGACGGATCGAGAAGATGCGAGGGCCGCGCATTCATGAGCGCGCGAAACATTACCTGCCGCCGACCCGGGCTGCGCGCCTCCCAATCATCGAGCAGGGCCTTGACCTGCTGGCGCTGCAGGCCGTCCTGGCTGCCGCACAGATCACAGGGTATGATCGGGTAGCCCATGGCGCGGGCGAAGGCGTCGCAATCGGCCTCCGCAACGGAGGCGAGCGGGCGGTGCACGAAGAGATCGCCCTCCTCGTTGAGCAGCCGCGGCGGCATCGTGGCGAGCCGGCCGCCATGGAAGAGGTTGAGAAAGAAGGTCTCGAGGATATCGTCGCGGTGATGGCCGAGCACGACGGCCGAACAGCCTTCCTCGCGCGCGACACGATACAGGATCCCGCGCCGCAGACGCGAACACAGCGCGCAATAGGTGCGCCCGGCGGGGATCTTGTCGGTGACGATGGAATAGGTGTCCTGATACTCGATGCGGTGGGCGACATCCATGCGTTCGAGAAATTCGGGCAGCACCGTGGCGGGGAACCCCGGCTGACCCTGGTCGAGGTTGCAGGCCAGCAGCTCGACCGGCAGCAGGCCGCGCCATTTCAGCTCGGTCAGCGCGGCGAGCAGGGTGTAGCTGTCCTTGCCGCCCGACAGGCACACCAGCCAGCGCGCGCCCGGCTCGATCATGCCGTAGTGCTCGATGGCGGCGCGGGTTTCGCGGATGATCCGCTTGCGAAGCTTGCGAAACTCGGTCGTTGCGGGCGCATGCGACAGGAGCGGTGGCACATCGTCGGCGAGATCGCGCATCACGGCCTCCGTCACAAGGTGTCACGGTGCGCGCCCTCGGCGGGCGGCGGCACAGGGTCGTAGCCATGCCCGCCCAGCGGATGGCATCGGCCGATCCGGCGCAGGATGAGCCAGCCGCCCCGCAGCCCGCCGTGCCGTTCGAGCGCCTCGAGGGCATAGGCCGAACAAGTCGGCTGATAGCGGCAGTAATGCCCCACCCAGGGCGACAGGACGAGCCTGTAGGCGCGCACCGGAAGGGCGAGAAGGCGGGCGAGCGGGCTCATGCGCGGGCCTTCCCGCGCTCGGCGTGCACGGCATCGAGCGCGGCGTGCAGATCGGCGCACAGGCTGTCGAAATCGCGCGTCACGGTCGCGCCGGGGCGCCCGACCAGCACGTAATCCCAGCCGGGTCGGCCGCGCCCGGGCAGCACCGCGCGCGCCGCGGCGCGCAGACGTCGCTTGGCGCGGTTGCGGGTGACGGCGTTGCCGATCTTGCGCGAGCAGGTATAGCCGACGCGCAGCTCATCGTCGCCGTCGCGCCGCGGCCGCGCCTGCAGCAGCAAACTCGGCGTGCCGCATCGGCGCGCCCGCGCGGCACGCAGGAAATCCGCCCTGCGGCGGATCGTCGCGAGCGGCGGCGCGGTGCGCGGCTGCGCCATGGCGGCCGGGATGACCGCCGCCGGGATCAGGCCGAGAGCTTCTTGCGGCCGCGGGCGCGGCGGGCGTTGATGATATTGCGTCCGGCCTTCGTCGCCATGCGCGCGCGAAAGCCGTGGCGGCGCTTGCGGACGAGGTTGGAGGGTTGGAAGGTACGTTTCATGGCGTGTTTCCCCTAGATTGAGCGTTGCGGTACGCGCTGACGCGCTTTGCCGCTTCTCTATGCAAGGGCGCGGGGCAAGTCAACGCGGTGCCGGTTCCGCGGGCAGCCTGCTGCGCACATCAAGTTAGTGTGACGCGGCTGGTCTGCGCCGCGCGACCGGCCCATAGTCGAGGCTAGTCGAAAGGTCACACATGGACAGCCCCGAAGCCCCGCTGCCGAGCCGAAGCCGCGCCGTGATGCGCCGCCTGCCGATCCTCGTGATCCTGCTCGCGGCGGTGATCGGGACCGTGCTCCTGCGCGACCAGATCGATTTTTCGGTCCTGCGCGCGCATCACGACACGCTCATGGGGCTGCGCGACGCGCATTACGCGCTCACCGTGCTGGGCTTCATGGTGGCCTATGTGCTGATCGTGACGCTGTCGCTGCCCGGCGCGGCGCTCAGCACGGTGACGGGCGGTTTCCTCTTCGGGGTGTTTCCCGGGGTCGTCTATACGGTCGTGGCCGCGACGATCGGCGCAGTGGCGGTGTTTCTCGCCGCGCGGATCGGCTTTGGCGACCGGCTCGCGGCGCGCATCGATGCGGGGCAGGGGCGCGTCAAGCGGCTCAGCACGGCGCTGCGCGAGAACGAGTGGGAGGTGCTGTTCATCATGCGGCTGATCCCGGTGGTGCCGTTCTTCGTGGGCAACCTGGTGCCGGCGATGATCGGGGTGCGCACGCATCGCTTCTTCGTCACGACGCTTCTCGGGATCATTCCGGGCGGGCTGGTCTATACCTCGGTCGGCAACGGCCTTGGCGAGATCCTCGCGCGCGGCGAGCAGCCCGATATGGGGGTGATCTTCGAGCCGCATATCCTGCTGCCGATCCTGGGGCTCGCGGCGCTCGCCGCGCTGCCGATCCTGATCCGCAGCATGCGCCGGCGCGTGCCCTGATGGCGCGGATCGAAACCGATGTCTGCGTCATCGGCGGTGGCTCGGGCGGGCTGTCGGTGGCGGCGGGGGCGGTGCAGATGGGCGCGCGGGTTGTGCTGCTCGAGGGCGGCAAGATGGGCGGTGACTGCCTCAACCATGGCTGCGTGCCGTCGAAATCGCTGCTCGCCGCCGCCCGTCGGGCGCAGGGCATGAGCGGCGGGCTCGGCGTCGCGGGGGCGGCGCCCGGGGTCGATTTCGGCGCGGTGAAGGATCATGTCGCCGACGTGATCGCCCAGATCGCCCCGCATGACAGCGTCGAGCGCTTCGAGGGGCTCGGCGTGCGCGTCATCCGCGCCTATGGCCGCTTTCTCGCGCCGCGCACGGTGGCCGCGGGCGACGACGAGATCACGGCGCGGCGTTTCGTGATCGCCACCGGCTCGCACCCGGCGATTCCGCCGGTTCCCGGGCTCGACACGGTCGACTACCTCACCAACGAGACGATCTTCGCGCTGCGCACGCCGCCGGCGCATCTCGTGATCCTCGGCGGCGGGCCCATCGGGATCGAGATGGCGCAGGCGCATCGCCGGCTGGGCAGCGCCGTCACCGTGATCGAGGCCGCCGCGGCACTCGCGCGCGAGGACCCGGAGCTTGCCGCTGTGACGCTGGCAAGGCTGCGCGCCGAGGGCGTCGAGATCATCGAGCACTGCGCCGCTGTGCGCGCGGATCGCGACGACGCGACGGTCACCGTCACGCTCGGCGACGGGCGCGCAGTCTCCGGATCGCATCTGCTGGTGGCGACCGGGCGGCGGCCGGCGCTCGACGGGCTCGGCCTCGATGCGGCCGGGATCGCGCATGACGCGGGCGGCGTGCGCGTGGACCGAAGGCTGCGCAGCACCAACCGCCGCGTGCATGCAATCGGCGACGCCGCCGGTCAGGGGCAGTTCACCCATCTTGCTGGCTACCATGCGGGGATCGTGATCCGTGCGATGCTGTTTGCGCTGCCGGCCCGCGCCCGGACCGATCACATCCCGCGCGTGACCTATACCGACCCCGAGCTCGCGCAGGTCGGGCTCACCGAGGCCGAGGCCCGCGCGCGCCACGGCGATCGCATCGACGTCGTGCGCGCGCAGTACGGCGACAACGACCGCGCCCGCACCGAGGGGCGCGCCGACGGGCTCATCAAGGTCGTGGTGCTGCGGGGCCGCCCCATCGGGGCGGGAATCGCGGGCGCGCAGGCGGGCGAACTCATCGGCGTGTGGGCGCTGGCGCTGTCGGCGCGGCTCCGGATGAGTGCGATTGCCGGTATGGTCGCGCCGTACCCGACCCTGGGCGAGATTTCAAAGCGTGCCGCAGGTGCCTATTTTTCCCCGCGACTGTTTGGTAACACGCGAATAAGACGCGTCGTCGGGCTGGTGCAGCGTTTCCTTCCATAGCCCGGCCGTTAAAGGGTGCGGGGATGTTGGTGAATTCGCTCAGCGGACGTTTCCTGATGCTGACGATCGTTTTCGTGATGATCGCAGAGGTGCTGATATTCGTCCCCTCGGTCGCGCGCTTTCGCGAGGACTACCTGCTCAACCGGCTCGAACACGCGCAGATCGCGTCCTTTTCCGTGGAGGCGGGGGGCGGCATGATCGAGGGCGAACTCGAGGATGAAATCCTCGAGGATATCGGCGTCTTCAACGTCGCGCTGCTGCGTGACGATGTGCGCGAGCTGGTCCTGTCGCGATCGGTGCCCGAGGCGGTGCATGCGACCTACGATCTGCGCGAGCCGGGTGCCTTCGTGCTGATCCGCGACGCTTTTGCCACAATGCTCGACCCGCAGAACAGGGTGATCCGCGTGATCGGCGATCCGGGCCACCGCGCCGGCACCCAGATCGAGGTCACGACGGAAAGCGCGCCGCTGCGCGATGCGATGATCGATTACGGGCTTCGGATTCTGTACCTGTCCGGGATCATCGCCGCGATCACCGCGCTCCTGCTGTTTCTGGCGGTGCAGCGGCTGCTGGTTGCCCCGATCCGGCGCGTGGTCAGCCACATGACCGCCTATGCGGAGGCGCCGGAGGACTCGACGCGCATCATCAAGCCGACCTCGCGCGTAACCGAGCTGCGCGAAGCCGAGGAAGCGCTGCACACCCTGCAGACCCAGCTCAGCGGCGCGCTGCGCCAGCGCCAGCGCCTCGCCCAGCTCGGCGCCGCCGTCGCCCGCATCAGCCACGATCTGCGCAACATTCTCGCCACGGCGTCGCTTTTCGCGGATCGCATGGAGCAAAGCGAGGACCCCGCTGTCGCGCGCGCCGCGCCAAAGCTCGTCGCGTCGCTGTCGCGCGCGGCGACGCTGTGCGAAAGCACGCTCGCCTTCGGCAAGGCCGAGGAGCCGCCGCCGCGTCTCACACGGCTCGCCCTCGCGCCGCTGATCGCGGACGTCGTCGAGAACGAGCAGCTCGCCGCCGGTGACGATGCGATCCGGATCGAGGTCGACATCCCGCCCACCCTGACCCTGCGCGCCGATCCCGAGCAACTCTACCGCGTCGTTGCAAATCTCGTGCGCAACGCGCGTCAGGCGCTCGAGGCGGTCGCGGAAGATGGCCGCATATCGATCGAGGCGGGCGAGAGCGACGACGCCTGGTGGTTGCGTGTGCGCGATACCGGCCCGGGCCTTCCGGAGAAGGCGCGCGCGCATCTTTTCACTCCGTTCCAGGGCAATGTGCGCAAGGGGGGGGTCGGGCTCGGACTGCCGATCGCCGCCGAACTCGTGCGCGGCCATGGCGGGCAGCTCGATCTCGAACGCACGGGTCCCGAGGGGACGAGCTTCCTGATCACATTGCCGAAAACGACGACCGGAGCCGACATCGAGGGGCGATGACAGCGCCGGTGTCACCCGATGATTTCGCCCTTGCAAAGCCCTGCGACGGACGATAAGCCGCGTGCAGCGCTGCACCGGTAGCTCAGTTGGATAGAGCACGTGACTACGAATCACGGGGTCGGGGGTTCGAATCCTCCCCGGTGCGCCATACTTCCCCTAGTTTTCGTGTGTTGCCATTGGGTTAACTCCAATGGGAACGCGGCAAATGCACACATCCTGTCACACAATCCGACGCACGATCAGGCGTCGAGATAGCTTCTACTACAACAGGCGAAACAAGGCTTCCGGCAGGATGATGCGGCTGAGCCTTGGTAGTGACCCGGAAGCGGCTGGAGCGGTGGCAGACCAGTTGACAGCAAGGCTTGATGAAATCTGGCGACACGATCCGAAGGCAGACGTAGACCTTCAAGCTGTAATCGCGGCACTCAACGATGACCCCAAGACGCTGACAGACTGGCAGGCGGAATACCTCAGGTTGAAGTCAATAGACCCCGACCCGACAAAGACCGCTGTAAGTGCCCTGTGTGCTGTGGCCGGGGACAATGATATTCGGTCGTATGACAGCCGCGATGCGCGTAGGTTTGTGCACGCACTGCAACGGAGGGGGCTGCGAAGCGGGACGATCCGCCGACGGATTGCCTCAGTCAGCGCGGTTGTCAATTTCGCATATCTTGAGATGGACCATGACCGCCAAAACCCCTTCTCAGGGCTGTTGATCCAAGCTGAGGGCAAGGACCTTACCCCACGCGCCCCCTTCACCGTCGAGGAACTACAAGACCTCTATCGGGCAGCCTTGGCCGGGAACTCTACCTTGAGGCTATGTGTGCCCATCCTAGGGCTTTGATGATGTGACCGTCCCCCGACGGCATCGGTGTGCCAAGGTGGGTCTGCGACGATCCACGAAGGAGGACGGTCATGTCGGAGATTACCACGGTCGGGCTCGATCTGGCGAAGAATGTGTTTCATTTGCATGGCGCTGACGGCGCAGGGCGCGCCATTCTTCGCAAGAAGCTGAGGCGGGAGCAGGTCCTCGATTTCCTCGGGCGCCTGCCGAAGTGCGTGGTGGCGATCGAAGCCTGCGGCGGCGCCCACTTCTGGGGCCGCGAGATCGGCAAGCTGGGCCACGATGTGCGGCTGATCCCGCCCGCCTGCGTCAAGCCCTTCGTGAAACGTCAGAAAAACGATGCGGCCGATGCGGAGGCCATCTGCGAAGCGGCGCAGCGCCCGACGATGCGCGTCACGCCGAAGGCGTGCCTTTGGCACGACGCCCGTGAAGAGCGAAGAGACCCAAGGCACGGCGATGGTGTTTCGCGTGCGCGAGCTTCTGATCCGGCAGCGGACGCAGGCCATCAATGCCCTTCGGGGCCATCTGGGCGAGTTCGGGCAGATCGTGCCGCAGGGGGCAGTCAACGCCGCGCGATTGATCGCCATCGTCGAGGATCCGGAGAGCGGCCTACCCGCCGATGCCACTGCCACGCTGAAGGTGCCGGTCGGGACCCTCACCCATCTGGATGCGGAGATCGACAAGCTCGACGCCGAGATCGCCCGCCGGGCCAGGGAGAACGAGGTGGCCCGGCGCCTGATGACGGTGCCGGGCATCGGGCCACTGATCGCCACGGCCATCGCGACCCTTGCGCCGCCGCCCGAGCATTTCCGCAAGGCCCGGGATTTTGCCGCCTGGCTGGGTCTGGTGCCACGACAGCACCCGACGACGCGCCAAGATCTGCTCCGAAATCACCTCTTGCGCATGGGGCGGTTACACATGTTGCCCAAGTGGGGTATGAGGAGATTTACTTCGTGAATTCAGCGTGGTAGCTGGGGGTATGGGCATTCCCACACCCTCGACCTACATGACCAGGAACTGGCAGGCCTACAGTGAGCCATTGTGTCGCCAGGTGTTCGAGACCAATGGCGAACGTGCTCAGGCGCCGGGGGTCGCTGACGGTCTGGTTCGACCCAGAGATGATCTGGGAGGCGGAGCCGACCGGCAAGCGCGGCCGGCAGCGCGACTGCAGTGATGCCGCCATCCAGACCTGCCTGACGCTGAAGGGTGATACCCGCAAGTGCCATGACGCCATCGCGGACCGGGGTGCGGCCGCGTTCGGGCACGCGCTCGAACCGGTGGCGCTCGTGCCCTCACTACCACCGCGCAGGAACGCCAGGCCCTGGAAGCCGACGACGGCGGGAGCACAAGCCCGCAACGAGGCATTCCGGCCCTCGAAGTATCTGGGCCGTGCGCGGTGGCGACGATGGAGCGAACACCACCGCCGAAGCCGCGCAGAGACGAAAATGCACTGCGTCAAACTCCTGGGCCAACGC